>Ga0183095_10093_pt3 | contig 259999 bp, 228 predicted proteins | sample BioMet4_FD_130346 | JGI IMG/M metagenome (GOLD analysis project Ga0183095, IMG submission 130346) | Microbial communities from bioreactor (seeded with sewage sludge) at LBNL, California, USA - Biofuel metagenome 4 (v2) (version 3) | ecosystem: Engineered > Bioreactor > Anaerobic > Unclassified ...
TTCTACTTCAGCTTCCATTAGACGTTCACAGAGCCATTTGAGCATAGATTGCATCGGATCTTCCTCTGATATAAATTTCATTAGCATTTTTTCAAAAGATACGGTAGAATTTAGGTAAGCCATCATTGTTCACTCCTTATTGGTTTGCTCGCTACTTACCTTTTCGGAGTTTTGATGGCTTTTTCCTTTTTTTACTTTTGCGAACTTAATTGTACTCTATCCCCTTGATTTTTTGTTATATTATTTATAATACATATAATTTATATCTTGCACAACTGCATATCATTAGGCAGACACGACGCCAATGGCAATAGATACTGCCAGCATAATCAACGTAATCCCAAAAGCCCAGGGAAATGTTTTTTTCTGATGTTCACCAAGATCAATCCCAGCTAATGCCACAAGGAGGAAGGTTCCCCCTGTCAAAGGACTAATAGGGAAGCCCATATTCATCTGCCCTAAAAACGCAGCCCGGGCAACTTCTACAGCAGGAACGCCATAGCTTACACCTGCTTCTGCCAATACCGGCAATACACCAAAATAGAAAGATGACGGATCAAAAAGCAAACTAGCAGGCATACCGATTATACCTACAAACAATGCCATATGCTGCCCCAATGAAGTCGGAACAACGGAAACAATAGCATTGGCCATAGCCGTAATCATACCGGTATTGCTCATTACACCTACCAATGCCCCTGTTGCAAAAACGATACCCGCCATCAAAAGAGCATTTTTAGCATGTTTATTCATAATATCTTTTTGATCTTTTACCTTTGGATAATTAATCAAAAGAGCTACAGACAAAGCCAGCATAAATGCTACAACGGGCGGAATCTTATCTGAAATAAGAGAACCAATAGTTATCACAACGAGAAGCATGTTGACTGGTGCCAGTTTTGGCCGTACAAATCTTTTTTCCTCTTCTGTATCCATATCCTGAAATTCCAAACTGCCACCGGCTAAATTAATTTCGCCGATTCGTTTACGTTCACAAACGCCAAGATAATAATCAACAGCTAAGATGCATATCCCTCCTACAATAAGCGGGATAAGCAACGGAGTCCATAAATCTGCTGGTGTCAAATGCAATGATACCATCGCCCGCTGCGCAGTACCTGCCCAAGGTTCTGTATTCATCAAGCCGGCGCTCAGTGCAATGATTGTCGCCAACGTTGTGCGCCGCATGCCAAGGGCATCATAAAGAGGCATCATAGCTGGAACAGCGATTAAAAAGGTTACAGCCCCATTGCCATCCATATGAACCATCATAGCCAATATTCCTGTGCCTACACAAATCTTGACAGGGTCTCTTCCGACTAGACGGAAAATCATGCGAATAATAGGTTTAACGGTTCCTGCATCAATAATAATGCCAAAAAATAATGTAGCGAATATGAACATAGTTCCCATCGGTGCTACGGATATGAGACCTTTTACAATAAATTTAAATGTATCTAATCCAAAGCCGCCTAACAAGCCAGTGATAGTTGGAACCAAAATCAAGGCTGGAACCGGTTCCATCACTTTTTTCATAATCAGGACAACGGCGGAGCAGACCGTAATAAAGCCAAGTAATGCGATCATATAGTTCACTCTCCCATAGATAATATCATAATATTTGTCTAAACAAGAATAACGCGTTGCTTAATTTGTGAAATTTATTACTTAGTATTTTAAAAAATTGCGCCTTATTTTAAGCCCAGTATATAGCCACATGCAAAACAAATGGTTACATGCAGCTATATGTTAGACTCGCACTTTTTGATAATACTATTTTACAAAATAACTTACTTCCTCATCGTTCATCCCCAACACATCTACTAATACATCTGTTGTATCTTTGCCAAGGACAGGCGCTTTTTCATAGGTGTACGCATCAGCCTCCGTCATTTTGATAGGATTGCCGGTAACACGCATTTTCCCTTCAATAGGATGATCGACTTCACAAATCATTTCCCGTGCTTTCGCAATATGTTCATCGTTTACAACATCTGCTACTGTATGGATAGGCGCACAAGGAACACTGTGTGCACGCAGAATATCAATAACCTCTTTCGCAGTGTGTTGTTTTGTCCAGTTTGTAACTAATTCATTTAATTCATCTTTACGAGCTGCCCGATCTTTATTCAACTGAAATTTTTCTTCTGCAAACCAATCAGCATGATCGGTAGCTTCACAGAAACGTTTCCAAATAGCATCATTTCCTACACCAATAACGATCCAGTTATCGGAAGCTTCAAAAGAATCATACGGATAAATAAATTCATAACGATTTCCCGCTCTTTTAGGAATACGATTTTCTACCATATATATTTCAGTTATCGTTTCCATCGCACTAACTGAACAATCCACAAGTCCTACATCAACACGTTCACCATGATGCTGTGAATTACGTCCTTGTAAGGCTGCTAAAATACCAATACAGCAATTCAATCCACCTAGCACATCACCAATGGCTGTTCCTGTACGGGTAGGAGGTGAATCGGGCCAACCGGTAACACTCATCATACCGCTCAGTGCCTGAGCAATAACATCATATCCCGGAAGCAGCCGATACGGCCCTGTTTGTCCAAAACCAGAAATAGAGGCAAAGATGATATTAGGATTTAATTTTTTAACTGCATCGTAAGAAAATCCCATTTTTTCAATGGTTCCAGGTTTGAAGTTTTCTACAAATATATCTGATTTTTTTATAAGTTCCCGTAACACATCTTTTGCTTTATCATCCCGAAGATTTAAGGCAATACTTTTTTTATTTCGATTTAAATTAGCATAATAGGCACTGATGCCTTTGTCAAAAGGTGGATATGCACGACTGTCATCACCTTTACCCGGTGTTTCAATTTTAATGACTTCAGCACCCATATCTGCAAGAAGCATTGTACAATAGGGACCGGAGAGTACCCGGGTCAGATCAAGTACTCTGATTCCCTTTAACGGTTTTGTCATAATGACAACGCCCTCCTCTATTCGTCTACTTCAATTTCCATACGAAGCAATGCTGCTTCCATGCATTTTCCTAATGTATCTAATCGCAGCGAACGAGTTGCTCCCCCATCGAGTGCATGATGCATAACAAAATTAAATCCATCGAGCTGAGGCAGTTCATACCGGATAACGTCACCGAAAACAAGTCCTTCAAAATGGCGGCGTACTGCAGCCGCTGTCAGCTGTTTTTCCATAGCAGCATAATATTCAGGCTTTCTTGCATAGATACAAATATTGGATGTATCACTTTTATCTCCACAACGACCATGTGCAATATCTTTTAATTGGACTTTCATTATTTTAGACCTCCTCAACATAGCTTGTTAATTTAACGGCATCTCTCGGAATCAATGTAGGCCAGAGAGCAAATACTTCACTTGGTTTCGTGCGGCCGCCGAAGAAACAACCTTGAGCTGGACCATTCAAATTGCTTACAGGTGCAATTTCCGGTGTCAGTTTCAACGCTTCCGCTTTGGTTTCCGTCATAATAGCATAGCGAAGAACCACTTCATTTAAATCAGCTTCTATTTCCGGTGCAAGCGGTCCATGCAGCGCATTCAATCCTAAATAATCAACATGTGTACGAATAGCTTTAAGCCCTTTCATCGCCATGCGTTTGTCAAGAATTTCAGCTGCCATTTTAGCTTTTTCCAACGCATTCGGCCAGCTATAGGGAAGATATGCAATATTCCGATACCCTTCAAGGTATCCTACACAAAGTTTCAATGTATCTGGTGCAGGGTGACCGGTAACACCGTTAACGGCAACGTGATCACGTTCAATTTCAGCTACAGTAATGTTACTGAAATCAGCTATTACATCAGGTGTAATATATTTTGATGGATCGTGGATTTCATACATAAGTTGTTCTTTGACAGACTGTGGCGTAACTAAGCCACCGGTATTGCGTGTCTTCGTCAAAACCAATTTTCCCGGTTCACTGATTTCAGCAATCGGATACCCGAGAAATTCCGGCCGTGGAACATTGCGCCAATCATAATCATAGTTGCCGCCAGTTGCCTGCGCCCCGCATTCACATAAGTGACCCGCTAAAATGCCTGTTGCTTTAGCTGTCCAATCATCTTTTTTCCAGCCAAATTCATGAATAAGGGGAGCTTCAAACATAGCGGTATCCGTGGACCGTCCCAAAATAATAATATCTGCGCCGCCTTCCAAGCATTCCAGAATAGGTTCCACTCCATAGTATACATTGGCATTTACCATATTGGGAAGAATCCGATCAATATTTTCACCCGTATCCATATGAGCCATGGAAATTCCCTGTGCCCGCAGTTTAGGAATGATATCCTTGACATCATCGCCAAGAACATACCCCACTTTCATGTGCAGGCCACTTTCTTTAATGGCTTCTTTTACTTTTTCTACACATGACTTTACATTCATACCGCCGGCATTCGTAATAACTTTTGTCCCTTTTTCTTTTAAATCAGGAAGCATGCTCTTTAACGCTGTAATAAAATCACGCGCATATCCTGCTTCCGGACGTCTTTCCTGCTGCCGGCGCATAATGGATAATGTAAGTTCCGCCAAATAATCACAGGCAATATAATCGACATTGTCCTGTTTTGCCATGGTAATCGGCGCATCGTTCAAATCGCCCCAGAACCCTTGGCCGCCACCAATTCTGATTGTTTTCATGCTGATAACCTCTTTTCTCAAATTAAGTCTACACCATTTTTATATGAAATTATCGTGCCAACTAATACATGCATTAATGTAATATTTCATAGACTTAGTATTCATCCTATTTTTACTTAAAAAATGATAAAAAATATCTCTTGACCGATTGTTTACACTGTATATACGGCCAAGAGATATGTATACTTTTTATACATAATATTGTTTACTTTGTATATATTTCATTGTCAAATCCATATAACTTCCATTTTTTATAAAAAGTGCGTCGACTGATTCCCAACAAGTCCATCGCTTTAGTTTTATTGCCGTCTGCTTCTAAAAGTGCCTGCCGCATTCGTTCCCGTTCCATATTTTGTATATCATTCTTTAACCTTTGAGCCGGTCGCAAGGGTATAGATATCTGAGATGTTTTCGGTAAAGTTTCCATTGCTTCAGAAATTCCATTTTGTATATCTTCCGGTAAATCTTGTATCTGCAATTGACGTGTTTTACAAACAATAACAGCATATTCAATACAACTTTCCAATTGACGTACATTACCCAGCCAAGGAACTTTTTGCAAATGACCGGCTGCTTCCTTTCCTAAATACACTTGTTTCCCATATTTATCATTAAATTTACGAATAAAGTATTCTGCCAAAAGTAAAATATCACCGCGTCTTTCCCGCAGTGGAGGTATCACGATTTTAAAGGTATTAAGGCGAAAATATAAGTCTTCCCGAAATTTTCCTTCTTGTACCATTTGTTTTAAATCACGGTTGGTCGCAGCTATCACTCTTACGTCTACAACATCCGCATAATCCGAACCAATTTTTTGAATCTCACCCGATTGCAGTACTCGTAAAAGTTTAGACTGCATAAACAGCGGCATTTCCCCTATTTCATCGAGAAAAATCGTTCCCTTGTGGGCAAGTTCAAATTTACCTATTTTGCCGTTTTTTGATGCTCCTGTAAATGATCCTGAAGTATACCCAAATAATTCACTCTCAAAAAGACTTTCAGGAATCGCCGAACAATTCAAATTCACAAAAGGCTGACGGCGGGGCCCACTAATACTTAATATTGCATTAACAATAACTTCTTTACCTGTACCGCTTTCTCCTTCAATCAGTACTGTCGCATCTGTAGGCGCTACTGTTTTAGCTAATTGCAGACAATGAAGAAATTTTTCATCCCGTCCAATGACATGTGAAAATTCCGGAGGTATCGTCATATTTTCCACAGATACGGCATTAAATATGGACTTGCTGAGACGCTGCGTATTTTTGAGTTCACGGCTGATCATATATACCTCGGTCATATCTTTGAAAACAGAAATAGCACCAATAAGTATATTATCACTAATAATAGGCGTAATATTAGCAAGTATCCGCTTACTGCGAGATTTTACCTGCACAAGTGCATTAACGCGCGGTTTTTTATCCCGCAGCGAGTCCAATATAATCGCATCCGGTTCAATCTCGCTCATCAGCTTATTCAAGGCTTTTTCCCGTCGAACCTGTAAAATTCTCAAATAAGCATCATTCAAATATATAATTCGCGAGTTGCTGTCAACAATAACAACTCCATCGCGAACACTGTCCAATGCCTCCATCATCAGCTGTTGCGTAATACTTTTCAGTTTTTGACTTTCTGTCATTTTTTTCACCCATCTTTATTGTCAAGCCGGATTGATGATTCCTTGTTCGATTTCAAAAAGATGAACCGTATCTGTTTCTCCAGATAGCTCCTGTTGCACTTGCTGCGCAATTTCGCGTGTTTCGTTTGAACAAGTAAACAAAAATATCTGTTCCTTTTTTCCCAAATCCGCAAGAAAATGCATCGCTTCTTTTTGCCTTTGTTCATCAAATCGGACAAGAATATCATCCAGAATCAACGGCATCGGTTCTATTTGCTGTGCAAACGCCATCGCCAAACCAATGCGAATCGCTAAATAAATTTGGTCCCCCAAACCACTGCTCCATTGTTTTTCTGGAATGCGCCGTTGATTTTCATCAATAGCAAAAAGCTGTCTGCCGTCAAAAGTAGCCTGCAATGTATACCGCCCCTGCGTCATAAGTCGGAGATAGTCCCCTGCATTGCGAATAACCAATGGCTGGCGAACTTTTTCATAATACGTTTGTGCCTCGCCTAATATATACTGTGCATACATCATTGTCAGCCAAACATCAATTTTCCCATCAAGAATCGTTTTCCTGTTTTCTTTTTCCTGGAGCATTTTGCTGTAAGTATCACTTTTAGCCATTTGGCTAAGCCGTTCAACAATGCTGCCACGACGTTCAGCAACAGCTGCCATCTGTTTTTCAGCTTCAGCAATCAAACTTTCGCATTGGGATATTTGCTGCTTCCAATATTTCATATCATGCACCTTAAGTTCTCGTCGTAAATCGCTGAGGTTCTTATCGTTTTTTGCAATAAGGCGAATATGTGCTTCGGATTGCTCATACACTTCCTTATATTGATGAAATTGTCGAAATTTTAATATCTTACTGCGAAAATCTCCTTCCGAACGAGCTCCGGCAGCTTGCATTAATTCCCGCTGTTGATGAACTCGGATTTCCTTGTCTTTTATCCAACGAGCAATTTGTTCTTCTCTATCCTGCTGCTGTTTATCTTGTTCCTTGGCAACTTCTGCCTGAATCCGAATATCCTGCCAGCGGCGATACATAGTCTCTATACTTTGCGGTGTAACTGTTTCAGATACATGAATTTCTCGGAATACCTGCTCAGCATCATCCCTTAATTGAGAAATTATTTTTTTCCAATTTTCCTTCTGTTCCATCCAATCCTGATACTCTTTAGTGATGGTACTCCATTTTTCCCAACAATCCTTTGCTGCGGGAACCTGGGCTGCTCCTAAATTCATTAGCCCACTTATTTGTCGCCATTTAGACCAGCGTTGTTCACTATCCTCCAAATTTCTACGGCATACTTTTCCATCATCCTGCCATTTTTTTACCATCGAATCATATATCACTTGCTGTTGTTTTTCCCATTCTCCTTTTGTTTCTCGCGTTTTCCACTCCATGTACTGCTTACGAACTTCATCCAAGCGAGTATCCCATGCAATTTTATCACTATCCTCCGAAACGGTAATTCCTGCTTTTTCCGCCAGTGCTGAAATATGTCCATGCAAATACTCCAGTCTGCCTTTTAATTCTCCTATCTTTTCAGGTGCTCTGTTCGTGCGCGTATTTTGTTTCCAGAAAGCTCCGACAGCCAATACACCACAAACTCCGGATCCTATGTATCCTGCAGTCTGGTCAAGTCCATATAAAATGACGCCAACAGCCAGTACAGCCGCCGCCAATATTAATAAACCACCGAACCACAAGAAGGCACGCGACGTTTCTGCCGGTTCCTCCTGCAACCATGTTAATTGTTCCTTAACCTTGTCTTGTTCTATCAAATCCTGCTGAATGTGATTCACTGCCGAACCAATTTCCTGCCACTCTTCTTTTGTCCGTTCCGGAGTCCCTTTATCATCGGCAGGTAATTCCACACCAACATTTTTCGGTCTTGAAGCTTCCCATTTTTCCTGTTCCTGACGATATAATGCTACATCTGTAGCTACGGCTTGTCCCGTTTCCCAATCAACGACACGGGAGATTTCACTGCCACCGGTCCAGCCATTCATAGATTTTTTCAGTTGTTCTATTTCCAACTTCCAAGAGGCTTCTTTTTGTTGAGAATTGGCAATTTCTTCTTCCCCTTGTTTCCATTGCGGAATCTGACGGAAAAGGTTCTCCAACTGACTCCCACAAGCAATCCATCGATTCCATTCTTCTTTATACGCAGAATTTTTCTGTGAAGCTTCTTCAAGCTGTTTTATTTGATCATCAATTTCACCAATTTTAGTTTCCAATTCGTTCCAGCGTTGTGCTCCGTTTTCCGGAAACTGCGAAACTTCTGACAACGCCTGCATCTGCACCAATGCATCCTGCCCCCGTTTATAAACTTCCCACGCTGCAATCGGCATAGAAATCTTTTCTATTTGATGTTTTGTTTCAGTGATACTGATACGTATACGATTTTCTTCTTCATGTGTTTCCTGTTCCTTAGCTTGTAAATCGGCAAATTCAGATTCCTCATAAGCCAAAGAGTAAATATGCTGATCATACTCTTTCTGCTCATTCAGAAGAACATTGACCGTCTTTTTCCCTTGTGGTGATGCCACAAGAAGCTCTCCCATGAGACGAATCAAATCGCGCCGAGTCACACCCATGCGTACACCGCCCTCAACACTAAAAAAATGGCTTCGAACTTCATCATTAGATAATATTTTAAATCCCTGCAAATCTTCTAATCCCATCGCAAATATTTTGTCATAGGTCTGGCGATCCAAGCCATGCCACCACAAAGTAGAAGGTTCTTCATGCATGGTATCATCGCCAGTAGAAATATACGACTCTTTCTCATTGCGATAAATTCGATATTCCCGGCCATTCATGCGACGGATGTCCATATGACCGTATAACCCCTGCCAATCGCCGCGTAAATATCCAAAAAACATAGACCGGACATATTTCATAAGAGTCGTTTTGCCACTTTCATTATGTCCATGCATAACAATAAGCCCGTTTTCCGGCGGATTCCAAGTAATATTATGATAAATTCCAAAATCTTCTAAATCCATTTGTATAATTTTCATGTATATTATCCTCTTCTATCTTCCAACAACCGCTGCATTCCCAACCATTTTGCCTTTTCAAAAGCTTCTAGGAGACGATCATCTGAAATATGCCGGCCATAAGTTCCCAGTCGTTCAAATTCCGGACGTTTTTCGAGTATTTCCCGCAGCATCTGCAACTTTTCTTCCTGTGGCAATCCATCTATTTTGTCAGATACATTCAAATAATCACCAACCATATCCGGCAATTTGCTGCGTTCTTCTTGATTAATTTTAGGACGAGCCATATTACGAACCCGTTCTACCATGACAAATGCATATTTTCCCTGTTCTTCTTCCCGCCAACTATCAATCCAATACTGAACTGCTTCATCATTATTTATAACTTTGTACATACTGCCTGATCCGGTAAAATTAACCGTCAGAAAAGTCGGTCTGCCAATTTCCTTTCGTATTTTTTCTTTAGCCAGACGGACTGCTTCTCTAATTTCAGATACAGACTCAATCGTATCGATCGGTACGCTGATACTCTCCCAGCGAACAATACTGGTATCTATAAACTGCAGTGACGTTGTTCCATAGGGACCCACTTCAGCATAGTAGCATCCATGGACACCCGTTTCTGTACAATCCAATCCTTGTGGACTGCCGCAGTATACAATCCATGGTTTTTCCTGCAAGACCTGCGGAGTATGAACATGCCCCAATGCCCAATAATCCATTCCGCTGTCTTTCAAACCATTTAGCGTACAAGGCGCATATGTTGAGTTTTCTCCGCCGACCTGTGTATGCATCAGTCCAATAGCATAATGATCATCTTCGCGGCGTATATACTCTCTAGCAAGGTTGTCTCTTTCTTCACTATGCGCATAACTGCGGCCATAAATTTCTGCCCGTTCCTCACCGTCTATCAGTAAAGGGATTCGTTCAACTTGTTCAGCACTAAATACATGTACATTCGGCGGCAGCGGAATTTTAGCTTTCCACGCATCCAGTGGATCATGATTTCCATGAACAGCAAACACTTGTATGCCGTGTTGTCCCAATTTATGCAGCAAGCGAACATAATCCAGCTGCGCCGTCAAATTATGTGTTGCGCTGGTATATACATCACCCGCAATAAGCACCGCATGTACTTGCTTGTCAATAGCTGCCTGAACGATTTTTTGAAATGCTCGTACCGGAGCTTTTCCAATAATGCGTTTCCACCTTTCATCGGTAATCATTATATCTTCAAATGGACTTCCCAAATGTAAGTCTCCGCAGTGAATAAACCGTAAACTTGTCGACATTAGTCTCCCTCTTTCTTTGTCCATGCATCATGAAGTACGGTGATGGCTTGTTTTAAACTATGACTAGGTATCTTTGAAAAGGAAAGAAGAAATTCTTTGCGTTCCTCTTGTTCCTGTGTTTCATAAAAAGCCTGGATTGGTAAAACTCGACAGCCTTTTTTTTCAGCTCTGTACTGCAATTCTGCCGCAGTATACGTGCTGTTCAAAGTAACCCGGCAATATACGCCGGATACCAGACTACTGACCTCTATATCTTTACCGAATGCACTAAGCAGAAGCTCCTTCATCAAATTTCCCTTTTCCTGATAATCTTTACGTAATCTTCGTACCTGACGAGCCATTTCTCCACTTCGAATGTAAGCCGCCAGTACACATTGTTCCGGAACAGATGCTCCTTGACGGAATAACCCGCGTTTTTCATTATAAAGTGCTAATAATCGTGGCGGCAGCACCATATAACTAAGTCGTACAAAAGACGGAAGTACTTTAGATAAAGAGCCCATATATATGACTCTTCCATGGGTATCCAAACCTTGCAGCGCCGGAACAGGTCTGCCATAATAACGAAGTTCGCTATCATAATCATCTTCTATAATTAACCCATCCATCTGTTCCGCCCATTGCAGCAAACGATGCCGCATCCCTGCCGGCATAATGGTACCTGTAGGGAATTGATGAGACGGGCTGACATAAACTAACCGAATCCCATTCTTTTCCAAAATATCCATATCCATCATACCGTTTTGTACGGAAAAAGGGAATATGTCATAACCACTATTGCGAAATATTTCACGCCCCAGTTTAAACCCAGGATTTTCTACTCCAATACAAGAATAGGAGCGAAGTATGTTTGTTAAAATTCCGAGCAAGGAAGGTGTTCCGGCTCCCACAATAATACTTTCCGCACTTGCATAAACACCACGGACTTGATAGATATACTGGCTTAAAATTTCTCGTAATTCCGGAACTCCCTGCTCATCATTGCATTGCATCAAATATTCTGGCTGAGAAAGAACATGATTCATATAGCGGCGCCAGACTTCTAATGGAAATCGTTCCATATCCATATCGCCACTGCCAAAATCATACCGAAAAAAGGAACGCCGTACGGTACCGGGATGGTAAATCGGTTTTTTCTGTCCATCCTCTTTTTCGCTGCCTAAAAAAGCTACCTCATAACGTGCCTTATTGCGCCTCATAATATACCCTTCACTCGCCAGTTGATAATAGGCTTTTTCAATGGTCATTTTACTGACATCCACGGTCTGTGCTAATTCACGCACGGAAGGAAGCCGATCTCCTGCTTGCATGCGTCGTGCTTCAATCTCATCCCGATAATATTCATATATCTGTACATAATATGGTTTTTTAATTGTTTTCTCTATCTGCAGCATATTATATCTCCAATTTCCACATACTATCACTTTTCTTTATTATTGATATACTATATATTGTACTCAAAAACTGGCATAGTGAAAAGAGGTAAAACATAAAAAATCTGTACTATTTAATTGTAAACCAATTTTATTTTTTAAAAGTTGACTTATGGCTTTTTTTACCGTATACTTATCTACAAAAAAAGGAGATATTCATACTTATGATTATCGAATACGCAAAAAAAGTAATGTCTGGGCAAGATATCACCCCGCAAGAAGGAAATGAACTTATTTCTGTTACTGATGAGGATACTCCGTTATTGCTGGCTATGGCCGACAAAATCCGCCAGCATTTTGCAAATAATGAAGTAGATTGTTGTGCCATCATTAATGGACGTTCGGGAAAATGTTCTGAAAATTGCCGTTTTTGTGCTCAATCTATTCATTACGATACGGGTGCCACAACCCACAAATTACTTGATTCCGATACAATTATCAACGCTGCAAGAAAAGCAAAAGCCTTGGAAGCTGCTCGTTTCTCTATAGTTACCAGCGGACGTTCTGTTTCAGAAGGAGAAGAATTCAACCAAATTCTTACAACACTGCAGCATATCAAAAACGATATAAAAATAGAAACCTGCTGCTCTTTGGGTCTTATCAATCTTACACAAGCCAAAGCACTAAAAACAGTCGGCATTTCCCGGTATCATGCTAATATTGAAACCGCACCTTCATATTTTCCCCAAATTTGTACCACTCACACATTTACAGATAAAGTGTCCGTCATTCATATTGCACAAAAGGCTGGTCTTCGACTCTGTTCAGGCGGAATATTCGGATTAGGTGAAACACGCAGTCAGCGTATAGAAATGGCTTTTACATTGAAGTCTCTTGGCATTGATTCTATCCCTTTAAATATTTTGAACCCCATCATAGGAACCCCTTTTGAAAACAACAGCCCTCTTGATCCCTGGGAAATTCTCCGAGCCTTTGCTGTATTCCGATTCATTCTGCCTTATGCCCTCATCCGCACCGCCGGCGGACGCGAAATAAACCTCCGGTCCATGCAGGCTTATGCCTTAACCGGGGGTTTAAACGGATTGATGATTGGCGATTATCTGACAACAAAGGGACGCACTATTAGTGAAGACCAACAAATGCTTCGTGATTTAAACCGCCGGACTGCAGCCCCGCATTTATGAAGAAACACACATAGCCGCAGCAACCGCCGCGCCAATAACAGGTCCCTCTTTAACAATAAGAGGCTTAACTGGTACCGGGCGAGTCCAGCCTGAATCATCGACGGCTAAACAGGCACGCATTGCATCTTGGACCATTACAATACTGCCTGTAACATTTGCTATTACACTGCCTTCAATAGCAAGCGTCTGTTCTGGAACCTCTCCACTCGGATAAAGATATCGCAAAACACCGCTGCATGCAGCGCCCGTTAACTGAGCTGACCGAATAAAAATACTAACGGCCATATCCTTCAGCCGTTCTATATCTTGCTGAATAATAATACGATGCCATAGCCGCCCCATCATAAACCGCAGTTGCTGTACATCTGTGATATGCAGTAACGCATTCATTTCCTCTGTTGTACACGCCGGAATGTCTGCGATGTCAAAATAAGTCATCGCTGTACGTCGGAAAATCTCACAAAGATAGCGACCCGCTACCATTTTTTCCAAACAATGATCTCCTGGTTTTTCCGATTCTTTGTCTACTTCCTTATCCCATTTTAATTGTCTTCCGCCATTATAATTTCCTGCTTCGATATTATAAATACGGGCTGCTGCCGCATCATAAAAACAAATATTAAAACCAGTTCCACAGATAACCGCTACCTTGGATGCTCCGCCGCGATAAGAAGATGCCAAAAGAGCCGCCGTCGTATCATTAATCAAAGCGGTCGGAATGATATGCGTCAATCCTCTCCGCCTCAATGCCTGCTGCAATAATTCGTTAATATAACGCCCTTTCATATGAGGTACTTTGATTTCTTTAGACCATGCCAGAAGCCGGGCATCTCGGATGTGATCCTGGCAAACAGCAAAAGAAAAACTGTGGCCCAGTACATACGTGCAATTTGGCAAAGCCACTGCCGCTACACAATCAGCAATAAAATCAAATAATGTCTCCATATCTGTATCAGGGCTGGTAAAATCATATTGTCCTATACTTTTCAAAGGCCGTGCTACTTGCCTTTCTATAATATAACACCGTTTTCCTATTAATCGCACACGAGAAGCTCGAATATTTGTGCCGCCCCAATCCAGTGCCAAGTAGACTCCCTTTTCATATCCCGACGGTAATCCGATGCACGCATCCAATTTGGAAAGAGAAGAAGGCCGTCCATTCATCGCATCATGCAGAGAATGACAAAATTGATCCGAAAACATTTTCAATTGTTCATCATGCCAATAAAATTGTTTTGAAATATGCGTATATTCTTCACTCATGACGGATACCTCCCATATGTATATCATACCATATTCAGAAAATGTACGAAATAAATTTTTCCACTATTAATAGTTGACTTTTCAGCAAAAAAGGCTATACTTTTTCTTAGAGTGCTAACTATAAAAGCCGCACGAAGGGGTACACCACCTAGGGTGTAATTCTTCGTGCGGCTTTTATTTTTTTTAGAAAGGAGGTTCATATTATGCTTACCATCAATGGAAAAAAAGTTGTTGCTGACGGTATCACGTTAAACAACTATCTGACACAAGCGGGCTATCAAAAGGAACGAGTCGCAGTTGAACTTAACGGTTCCATCATACCGCACAGTGCCTATGAGCAAACGCGCCTTACCGATAACGACAAAATAGAAATAGTGCAATTTGTCGGCGGCGGCTGACCCGTCATCTAAAAGACAGTTGTACCCTATAAAAAAACAAGGAGTGGTCATAATGGAAACAAACGATACATTCGTATTAGGCGGTCATGAATTTTCATCTCGTTTTATTTTAGGTTCAGGTAAGTATAATGTAGATTTAATTAAAGCGGCGGTCGAACAAGCTGGTGCAGAAATCATTACGATGGCTTTGCGGCGTGTCGAAGCTGGTCAAAAAGATAACATTCTTGATTACATTCCCAAAGGAATAACACTGCTGCCAAATACGTCTAGTGCCCGTACTGCCGAAGAAGCAATTCGCATTGCTCATCTTTCCCGAGAACTTGGCTGCGGAGATTTTATTAAAATCGAGGTTATGCGTGACACAAAATACCTGCTCCCCGATAATGCCGAAACCATCAAGGCAACAGAACAACTTGCCAAAGAAGGGTTCATCGTATTGCCTTACATGTACCCGGATTTATATGCGGCCCGTTCTCTCCGTGATGCCGGTGCTGCCGCAATTATGCCCCTTGCTTCGCCAATTGGCACGAATAAGGGACTTTCTACTCGTGATTTCATTCAAATTCTCATTGATGAAATAGATTTGCCAGTCATTATCGATGCAGGTATCGGCCGTCCTTCCCAAGCCTGTGAAGCCATGGAAATGGGTGCTTCCGCAATTATGGCTAATACCGCACTTGCCACATCTGGTAATATACCGCTTATGGCAAAAGCATTCCGACAAGCTATCGAAGCAGGCCGAGCCGCTTATCTATCTGGACTTGGCAGAGTTCGTGAAACGGCTTCTGCATCAGATCCGCTTACAGGCTTTTTAGGAGATTAGGGGGTGTTATAATGGAAGAAAAACGTATCGATCACATGAAATATTTACCGGATATGGAAATTATCGACTCTACTATGCTGGAGGATGTACTGCAATATCACGATGCTTTTCGCAATGAAGACTTTACCGCAAAAAATGTAAAAAGCGCTCTTGCCAAAACCCATTTGGAACCTCAGGATTTTATGGCTCTTCTTTCTACGGCAGCTTTGCCTTTTCTGGAGGAAATGGCTCAAAAGGCACACACGATAACGCGTCGTCATTTTGGTAACTCCATTAACTTATTTACACCTATCTATTTTGCAAATTATTGTGAAAATTACTGTATTTACTGCGGTTTCAATTCTCACAACAAAATACATCGTGCCAAGTTGTCTGATGCTGAACTTCGTCAAGAATGCACAAATATTGCTAAAACCGGATTAGAAGAAGTTCTTATGTTAACCGGGGAAAGCCGTCATATGTCCGATGTCGCGTATATCGGTAATGCCATTAAAATTGCCAGGGAATATTTCCGTATTGTAGGTGTAGAAATTTATCCGGTAAATGTAGATGAATACAAATATTTACACGAATGCGGCGCAGACTATGTCACCGTATTTCAAGAAACGTATAATTCTGACAAATACGAAACGCTTCATCTCGCCGGTCACAAACGTATTTTCCCTTATCGTTTTTATTCTCAGGAAAGAGCTATTTTAGGCGGCATGAGAGGGGTTGGTTTTGCAGCACTCTTAGGACTTGATGATTATCAAAAAGATGCTGTTGCTACCGGTATGCATGCCTGGCTTATGCAAAAAAAATATCCTCATGCAGAAATCTCGCTGTCATGTCCACGCCTTCGTCCTATTATTAATAATGATAAAATAAATCCAAAAGACGTACATGAAAAACAGTTGGTCCAGATAATTTGTGCCTATCGTTTATTTATGCCATACGCCAGCATCGTTGTTTCCAGCAGAGAAAGTCCTTATTTCCGCAACAATATTATCAAAATCGCTGCTACAAAAATATCTGCCGGTGTATGTACTGGTATAGGCGGCCATATAATAGAAGATGAACAAAAAGGCGATGAACAGTTTGAAATCAGCGACACCCGCTCTTTCGACGAAATTTATGCTGCTGTTAAATCAGAACATCTCCAGCCTGTGACCAGTGAATACATTTATTTATAAGCAGGGTATGCCATGACAAAAAAAATAAACATAAACGGACAGGCACAAACAACAGAATTTCTGTTTCTCCAAGACTTGCACCATCATTGCTTTCCTTCGGCAGATCTATCAATTTTAAACGGATATGCCACTACTGAAAACTTACCGTTGCAAACAGGTGATGACATTTATTTTATCGAAAAAAACAAATTGCCATCCCGTGCATCATTAGAAGCAATGATGTGTTCCCGTCATACTCCTCATGTTCACGAGAAAGTAAAGCAAGGAAAAGTTGCTATTGCCGGACTTGGCGGCCTCGGTTCTCATGCTGCTATTTTTTTAGCACGTACCGGGGTAGGTTCACTGCATCTTGTCGACTTTGATACTGTCGATGTCAGCAATTTAAATCGACAAGCTTATAGAATCAATGATTTAGGTAAACAAAAAACGGCTGCCCTAGCTGCTCAGATTGCAGAAATAAACCCATTTATTCATGTACATACAGACTTTGTCAAAGTGACTAGCGAAAATGCTGCTTCTCTTTTTGCAGATGATTGCATCATCTGTGAAGCTTTTGATAATCCGGCTGCCAAAGCGATGCTTATTAATACAATATTAACACAGTGTCCCAAAAAATATATTGTATCTGCCTCTGGCATGGCAGGTTACGGAAACAGTAACGATATTCAAACACGAAAAATTACAGACCACTTTTATCTTTGTGGTGACGGCACACAAGGTGCCATACCCGGGCGGGGTCTTATGGCCCCCCGGGTCGCTATTTGTTCCGCCCACGAAGCTAACCTGATTGTAAAACTTCTGGTAGATATTTTACCAGATGCTGCACGTTAGTCTATGCATTGACTCACCTATGATATTAAGGTATAGTATTATATATAAAATAAACTTGCAATGAACAGGTGATATAACGTGCAAAATATACTTGCCATAACGAACCGCACATTAGCTCCCAACAGTTATTGGGAACAATTAGAAAAAATAGCCGCATCGGATGTAAGCACCTTGATTCTGAGAGAAAAAACACTAAATGAAGAGGATTACATGACATATGCCCGGCAAGCATTGCAAATCTGCAATGCTCACGGAAAGACGTGCATTCTCCATCACTTTGGGAAAACAGCTATTCAGCTTCATGTTCCACGATTTCAATGTTCCTTGTCCTATCTACGGATTCATTCTTCTATTCGTTATTTTATGACTACCTTAGGAGTTTCTGTGCATACGGCAGGAGAAGCAAAAGAAGCAGAAGAACTTGGGGCTACCTACATCATGGCCAGCCACATCTTTGAGACAAATTGCAAGCCGGATTCCCCTCCCATCGGAATCAGCGAACTAAAAAATATTTGTAATGCTGTTTCCATTCCGGTATATGCCTTAGGCGGAATTACTGAAAAAAATATTGCTGCGCTGAACGCTCTTCCTATTTCAGGTATAGCGCTTATGTCCAGCTTAATGACTTGCTCCGATATACCTGCATATTTAAGACAGCTGGACAATAACTAACTACTTGTATAGCCATTCTAAAAAGGAGCCTTCGTATGAAGCAAGCTTACATTATAATAGACATGCAGAATGATTTTATTACAGGTACGCTGGGATCGGCATCGGCACAACGTATTGTTCCCCGCATTGAAGAGGAAATTATCAAAGTAAAGAAAAATGCAGCCGATACGACAAAACTCATTTTCACACAAGATACACACGATGAGCGGTATTTGGACACACAAGAAGGAAAAAATCTCCCCATACAACACTGTCAAAAGGATAGTCATGGCTGGAATATTTGTCGCGATCTTCTGCCGTATACACTGGATGCTGTTGTTTTAGAAAAATCCACATTTGGATGCACTGCACTCATAGAAGAAGCCGTGCCTTATGATACACTGATCCTTATGGGACTTTGTACCGATATTTGCATCATTTCCAATGCACTGCTGCTTAAGGCTTTTTATCCTGAAAAAAACATTGCAGTATACAGCAACTGCTGTGCCGGAAGTACTGAAGACGCACATCAAACGGCCCTAACTGCTATGCAGGCTTGTCAAATCCATATACGATAACCGAATCACACTCTGTACCAACATATACCCGGAATAGATTGTACCCCCTATGTTATTTTTCGATTAACTATATAGGGGGTACTTCCATATTATTTTTTTGTATTATATAATAAAAAATATTTTTGCTGCATCCTTCCTTATGTAATCCTATTCCAAATAAAAATCCGTCGACATAAACCAACCCGGCATCACGTCAACACTATGTTTATTCCTATGCATATGACCAATATTTTAATTACATTTTGCAAAATAATATTGTATTTTATTTCACAAAATGATATGATAATCTATGTTTATAAAAGTTCTTATACCGAGAAAGGGATGTAAAAACATGAAAAATAAATCTTTAGTATTAGCAGCTATGTTAGCAACATGTATTACTTCTTTTGCCTTTGCAGCCCCACAGACACAATGGAACAAAGGAGAAACTCAAATTGATTTAGGTCTTTGGAATGCGAAAGCCGAATCCGGCGGTTCTACGGGCAGTAAATGGAATGTAAACGGCGGTGCAACCTACGGCTTAACCGACCAATGGGCCGTACAATATGAATATTCCGGTTTAAAGACAAAGCATGACGATACTACCGGAAATTCGCAGGAAATAAATGCTGTATATTCTCTTAATAAAAATGTTGCCGTGTATGGCGGCTGGAACCGCATTAAAAATTCGTTCAATAATGTCGGAAGCGATGAAAGTGCCCGCAATTATAACTGTACAAATAACGTACTGCAATTAGGTGTTATTGCAAAAAAATCTATTGGAAATAATTTTGATGTGTACGCTAAAGGCGCTTTGGGAACAAAAAAGACTTCCTTGTGGGAAGCCGGCATCAATTATGCTGTATCTAAAAATCTGGACGTCAATGCAGGATATCGGTATGTCAATACGGAAATTAATGATGATATCAATCTTACCTATAAAGGTGCTATCATCGGCGCCTCCTATCGCTTAGGAAGCGGCAAATAAAGTTTAATAGTAATACGAAAAAGATTTTTATGCGTTACAAAAAAGACGATGGCTGAATCGCTTTTTTGTAACGCATTTTTATAATAAATTAGCTTTAAAAAATAATCTATATGCCATAAAGATAAATTGTATCTATTACGCTATTTCTTTGTTTTATTTAAATACAAAATATATTCATCTCCCCATATTTTAAGCACCGACAAAACACTTTTAAATTTCTCGCCTACTTCACTTAACCGATATTCTACTCGGGGAGGTATCTGCTGATATTCTGTCCGAATAATCAATCCTTCCTTTTCCAGCGTTTTTAATTGACGTGATAATGTTGTGTGTGTCATTTCTTCAGGCATTCGTCTCTGAAGTTCATTAAAACGAATCGCCCCCTCAGATAAAAGATATAAAATATACATAGACCACTTTCCAGTTAATACCTTTTGCGCAGTTACATAAGGGCAACGTCCAAACAATTCCTTCTTTTCCATACACGTTCCTTTCTGATACCGGTATCAATAAATATCGTACTTGCTTTATTTATCCTGTACGTTATAATTATACTTGCAAATAACAACAAATACAACTGTATCTATGGAAGGAGATTTTAAAATGAATGAAATAATGGAATATCTAAAATCTTGCGGAACATTTTATCTTGCCACCAGTGATGCCGGACAAGCTCATGTTAGACCATTTGGAGCGGTATGTTCCTTTGAAGGGAAATTGTACATTGTTACCAATAATCAAAAAAAAGTTTATCATCAAATGAAAAAAAATGAAAAAATCGAAATATGCGGCATGTACAAAGGAACATGGATTCGAGTCGAAGGCAATGTCAAAGAAGACTTACGCCGAGAAGCCAGAGCAGCTATGATGAATGCCAACCAGTCAGTATTAAGCAGTATGTACACCGTTGATGATAATTTAATGACTGTGTTTTATTTTGAACATGGCACAGCTACTATTTATTCTTTCACAACAAATCCTAAAATAATTGAATTCTAATGTATGCTTGCAAATAAAAAAAAGCCGCCGCATATGCAGTGCTCGTATAAAGGGGACACCTCGACTGACTTCTTAGAACCTGATACGCTCTTACAAGGTACTGTTACAAAACGATAGACAGTCAATATTGCCTCTAAAACAGAGTGATACGCATGAACGATATAATAAAATATAATCTTGTTATATTTAATCGCACTTCGTTGCACTTTTGCAACAAAAAAAGTAAACCGCCCCACCCTAGACAAATAGACGGTTTACTTAAAATTTAACTTATTGGGGACTGACGGTTTATCGGTCAGTCCCTTTTACATGTTCCTTATACAGAACCGGCAAACAGCTATGATCAAAACCGCAGGAGGAGAGAGTGGAGACGATAGTAAATTGCTGCACAATAGGGCGAAGATGGCTAAACATTATACTAGTCAAATGAAAACAAAAAAAGAAACCTTACCTTATGCAGTGGCAAAGTTTCAAAATAAAAGTAAAAACAACTCTTTGGTGGGATTAGGGAGACTCGAACTCTCGACCTCCACGATGTGAGGATATGTATCGATTTTTAAGAAGTGGGGATACACGACTTTTTCCATTAATTTTATGTTGTTCTGATGTTTTAATATTATAGTTTGTCTAATATGTGCCTAAAATCCTTTGTAAGGCGTTTTTACGAATTTCATGATAAAAAGGTTTCGTGCTTGTTCATAAAAGTGGCTTAGAGGGAATTTTAGAACATGTTATTGTCTTGTATTTTACCATTAAATATTATATCAAAATAATTTTTCTCTATTAAAATTACCAAGAGATTTTTTTTGTGAATATAGATTCTTTATTGCTTCAAACATTTCATCTCTAATTTTACAGCGTACAATTCCATCAGAAATTGGATGAAAAGTTCCTTCGTGCCAACATTTCAAACTATTATGTATCCAATATTCATTCATATTGACATTGCGTATATCACCCTTAAATGCTGTCTGATTCATCATTATTTTATTAGATATAATATCTAAGTTCCTAGCAAAAGAGCTACTAATGAGCATTGTCTTGTTATTATTATCTATAAAATCATATATAATATTTTGTTCTTCAAAAGATAATTCGTCGAAAAATGAATTAAATTTTGCTTCGGCTTTACTATTTATATCTTCAACATATTGCACATGGTTATATGCGGCGTAAAAACGCATACAAACTTTTCGAATGCCCACCAGAATTAAAAATATTGCTGTGAAAACAACCAAACTACCTGCAATTTGTTGACTGACTAAATAATCAGATAATATATAGAAAAATATAATACCGGTAATCATAATTGAAATTAAAGTAATGACACTATGTTCTTCAAGAAGTTTTTTCAAAACAGTATTCAGCATAGCTCCCATATTTTCACCTTTCAATTAAAATAAACTAAATAATGTAAAACAAAAAATTTGTACTTAACTTTTTCCGCTAACCGATTTAAATGCATGATATATTTTATTACTTTGATTTGTCTATTAGATAATTTACAAACGCCGAGCAAATAACAAGCATAAACTTTGCATCAGCAAAGTCCACATTGGGTGTGTCTATCAAGGCATGTCGTATCCCATCAGCATCAGATGTATACCCATAGAGGTTATTAAGTCCTTTTTCAAATGCAGGGTGTAATTGTATTTTTTTCTGTTCATCCATTTGTTTCAATGCTTTGCCTAAACTAGCATGCTCCTGTCCAGAAATAACACAACACACAGCTTCAATGGCACTTATAGCTTCTTTAATGGAATTTCTATATTCATAATTTTTCCTATCAGATAATATCGTTAAGGCTTCTTTTATATGTGTCCTAGCTCCAATAAATTTATCAGAAATTTGCAAAGCAGATTCTATTGTATCTTTTTCTTCCTTAGATGTAATATCAACTATTTCATCATCAACAAAACGATATGCAGACAATTCTCTTTCAAATGTTATATTACAAAAATCAATAAATTTTTTACTATTCTGAGTATTATCATCATTTTGAGCCACAAATGCCACAAAATCATAGACTTCATTCCATTTACAATCAAAAAAATTTTTGCGAATAAAACCGTAATTTTCATTCCAAAAATTGCTCATGGTATCAAATGGTGCTTTAAAATAGTTTATCCATATATCAATTAAAAGGGGAAATATAGGGATAGTAGAATATCGCGTTCTCAAACAGTCATAACCTTCTGCCTGTCTCCAATAAAAAACATATAATGCATTCCATAAGCCAACACGTAAATCCATATCCATACTATCCGTTTGCAAAACACTCTTTATCGGTTTTAATTTTTTCCGTTGCGAAAAAGACATCAATGCTTTTCACCTCAAATCGAAAATATTTTATAACCTTAAATTACACCTTGTTACTGATTGTTGTCAATCATCTGGAACAAATTAGATAAATAACAATATTGCTATTTAACCGACTTCAAAATTTCTAAAAAATCTGTAGGCCCATACGTGCGTTTATAAAAATACCAGTGTCCCCCATAGCATCCTTCGTTTAAGACACAGGAACACTCACAGTCACTGCATAGTAATTATGGCTCTCGTCCTGCTTGTGAACCAAAGACAACCAAACAAACATAAACAACCGCATCAAGACTAATGTATGACATTTCGTAAAGTGTCACAACTTTTAAGTATTGACACCACAACAAAGACAACGTATACTACTGTCATTAGTAGGTGTCAAATCTTAGTGTCTAAAATGTGAAGGAGATTGATAGCATGATATACGGATATGCAAGAGTATCAAGTAGAGGGCAGGAGACAAACGGAAACAGTTTGGAAGAACAACAAATCAAGCTGAAAGACGCAGGCTGTCAAGATATTATTGTAGAACAATTTACAGGAACAACAACGGAAAGACCACTATTCACAGAACTAATTGATAAACTACAACAAGGTGACACTCTCAAGGTTACAAAGTTAGACCGTTTCGCAAGGACAGCAGGAAAAGGAAGCGAACTTGTTAAAAATTTGCTTGATAAAGGAATTTCTATTCATATTTTAAATATGGGATTGATAGACAACACACCTACTGGACGATTGATTATGAATGTACTTTTTGCCTTTGCTGAATTTGAACGTGATATGATTGTAGAGCGTACTCAAAGCGGCAAAGCCATAGCTAAGACAAAAGCAGGTTTCAGAGAAGGAAGACCACCAACACCACTGAAGAAGCTTGATAATGCTGTGCGGTTAATCAATAGTGGTTATTCCTATAAAGAAGTTGTTGATATTACAGGTCTGTCCAAAAGCACGATCATTAGGGCGGTGCGGAAAAACCGTATAACAGGATAGACAACAAATATTTCTTGACTGATTTCTTAGAACCTGATAAGCTCTTACAAGGTACTGTTACGAAACGGCAGGCGGTCAATCGTTGCCCCAAGTTAGGGGTGATGCCTATGACACTATACGATTTTTTCGCATTTGTGTTCATGGTTATTGTGGTAATTATCGCAATAAAAGCATAAGAAAAACCGCCTTCGGCTACCAACGTTAGGCGGAATTTCTTTTCTGTTTTATATTGGGGCTGACCGTTTGCCGGACAGTACCTTTTACATGTTCATTGTACACAAATTTATAGGAAATTGCAAGCAGCTATTAGCATGGCAGCAGAATAAGACAACAGGAACAACAAAGACAACCATTATCCGCATCACAAAGAAACTTTCAGAGCCTATCAGGAGTTTAGACAAGCTCTGTTGCTATGATAGTAGCTGCTTTCTTTTTAGTCATTATGTGTACCTTTTTGGTGCTGTTTGTATATTTGCGTCTGTTGGTATCTGTGAATGTATATTTTGATATTTTCATACATTATATTTACATAATAATGTCATATTGCTAATTGGGGCACTCCTTGAATAGACGATAGTCATTTATATAATGAATATGCAAAAATTCCCTTGTTCAAAGAAATAAATATCAACAACAACAAAAGACACCCATTGTGACACGAATATACAGAATGGTCATTGTGAGATGATATGAAGGACATAAAACCTTGATGGGCTTTAAGGAGCTATCAGGTAAATGATAGACAATCAATTTCCCATTGGGGCAGGACTAGGATAAAAGACACCCATTGTGAGACGATATAGAAAGATAACACCTATGTGGGAATTAAAAAAAGGTAATTGCTCCACAAATATACAGAAGGGGTAATTGCTCCACATTTAGAAGAACATAAAACCTTTGAGGGAATTAAGAAAAGGGTAATTGCTGCACGAATATACAGAAGTGTCATTGCTGCACGATATGAAGACATAAAGCCTATGAGAGAGTTGAGGAAATGAGGTAGCACGACGAATATACAGAAGTGAGTTAGCACGACGTTTTAGAAGAAAGAGATAAAAGTTATATATAGTTATAAGTACCATGTGAACATGATTGCATAATTGTTTATACATGAATATTTATAGTAACTTATCGTGACTTATGAATTACATATTGAATGACTTTAGGGTGGTGCTTGTTATTAATCATAAGCAACCACCTTTTAGTTTCCTTTTATAACTGTTTAAGGTGTGAAGGTTTCCCATTGGACGACTAAAAGGATAAACAGGGTATCAAAATAAGTACCAGTACAAGCTGACTTTCAGTGACAAATAGATACTAAATCCTGCTCATAGCTATTATAAGTCGTTTTGAGACGTAAATATAAACTGCTATGTTAATACTTTTAATATCTTTATATTGGGTGTTTGGAATAACTATCAAGCATTATCTTTAAGGGGGAAATAGTACAGATAAAATGCACATGGATACTTAAAGGTAACTCATAGGTACTATACGCTTATATGTTCCATAGGAAACTGTATGGGATATATGGGGGGCTGTTAAGTGACTTATATATCTTATAAAGGACAGAGGGTTTTATTAAATCATATTATTGTATAATTATTTCTTTTTTAATGCTTATTATGTATTTTTATACCATATATTCGCAAATGTTGCATAACATTTTTTGTCTTTTAATCAAAACCGTGCTAGATTTTAATTTTGATATACTGAAAGAAGGTGAAATATATAAAAAAATATTTACTTTATTCTCTTGACCTTACGACAAAGAACAACACAATAGGTGGATTCAAAAAAAGACACACTGAAGTCACACAACATGATCTATTCAAAGCTGTCAAAGCCGGATTGGAAAGTATCAGACGTAAAGCCAAATTAAGAAAATGGCAATATATTGTCTATGCCTGTATCAGCAACACACATTTATCAAAAGGAAATACAAAAGGTAGCTGGCATGTCCATGCTGTTTTTTATGGAAGTCCCTGCAATGCTATCGCTGAAACATTAAAAAGTTACTGGACAAAACATGGGTATGGAAATTCAATACAATGCCAACTAAAAACGTATTGGAGCGGTGGGAAAATAAATTATGTAAGAGCACAAGAAGAACGCTCCCATTTCCAAAAGGTCAATGCAGACGAAATATTTTATTCCCTGCATTTAAAAAAAGAGACAACCAAACAAGAAGTGCTCAACGCTTTATGTTCTTATGAGTGATAGCCTTCCTAATGATGTAGAGTTTTAAGGCTTTTTCTTGTCTATAAAGACCATTTGTTTATCGAGTACGTCTAAAAGACGCTGTAAGTCTTTTACAGTGAGCGAATTGCGTCTAAATTTATCTAATAGACCTGTATAATTCATATTTGCTTTAGCCGATAATTCTTTCAACGTCATTTCTTTTTCTGTTGCTAAGATTTTAATTTGCTCTTTTAAATTCATAGCCGTATCACCTCTTTATTAGTATGAACACATTATAGCATTTTTAATATTGTCTTACATCATATCTTGACAATTCGTGTATTCGCGAATATACTTATGCCTATAAAGTTCGTGTATTCACGAATATTATTTTTTATTCAAAGGAGACAACAACAACCATGACCAATATTGAAAAACAACAGACAAACACGTTACAGCAAGCCTTACAGGAACTTCAAGAAACGAAAGAACAGCTTTCAGCTTTGCAGACTACCCTACTTTATGAAATGAAACAAAAGTACGTCTACAAAGCGGTTGATACCGATCAGTATCGAACATTGCAAGACAGGAAGGAACAGTTATTGTACAAGGATATGACCAAAGACGACAAGAAGGAGTTACAACACATTATAACATTGCAGACCTCTATCATTATCCATACGGTTTTTGCAGGGGCTTATAGGGACTTTGTGGACTTACCGGACACCATGCAAGAATGTTCGTACATTAGCGATATTCTCGAAACTCTTATCAAGAATCCGACTGTCTTTGATTTTATGGAATAATGACAACCGCATCACGATAATAAGGCAAAGGGGGCGTAACTTAGGGCTATGACAAGGGCTCTTTGCTACGTCCCTTTTACTTTGTCTGTTTTAAACACGCTGAGAACGTTTATTTTGATTGTTATGTTTCCATAGGTATAAATTGTCATGAAGCATAGCAGAAATACTCTCAGTCGTTTCCAATCGTCTCACAGCATAAAAAACAACAAACTATGAAAGGGGGTGAATATAAATCATGACAACAAAAGAAATCGTTATAAAATCACCAATAAGACCGTCAATGGCAAAAGCTATTCGTGAGCATTGCTTACAATGTGGCGATGGTACGTCTATGGAATTACGGGACTGTCATTTAATTGATTGTCCTTTGTTTCCGTACCGTTTTGGTGCTAATCCTGCATCAGCTATCAAGAAATTACAAAAAACATACACCGTTAAGGTAATTGAGTAAATAAATGCACTAGAAGCGTTTATTTTGATTTTTATGTTTCCATAGGTATAAATTGTCATGAAACATATTAGAAGTACATTTTTGCTGTTCCCAATCGTCTGAGAGGACAAAAAACAACAAACTATGAGTTACCTTAACTTGTTTTTGTAGTAAGACAACAACAATCACAATTACATAACCGAAAGACACTATTAGGAGTTTACAGAAATGTAGGCTCTTTTTTTGTGTCTATTTACAGGTCTTATTTTATCGTGATATGATGGCTACAAATGGAATAGTCGTTGTATCACGCTTCTAACCTAATAGGAGTGAGTGAACAATGAACAATATTACCGGCTTGAACCTTGACAATAAAACAACAGAACAGCTTATTTCCCTTCTTACGAAGGCTACGCAACCACATTATAAAGGTGAACATATCCGCTTTACTGATTATGCTCATAGCTATTTACAAGGCAAGAAAGACCAAATAGCACTAAATACCTGTGAAAAGTACGAAGGATATTATAAGAATTACTTTGTCCCTGCTTTTGATGGTTTAATGCTTACGGATATGACAAAAGACAAGGTACAATCCTTTATCCATGAAATAGCTAAAAAACTCAAACCACCCACTATTCATGATATGATTTCTAGTGTCTTACAACCGATTTTGAATGAAGCGGTAGATGAAGGATTGACGGAACGAAACCTTGCTAAGAATGTAAAATGCCCTAAAGTACGTAAAGCAACCACAAAACGAGCCTTCACCAACGAAGAGATACGCAATATATTTATAGCTGCTAAAGGGCATTACCAATGGGGCGCATTGCCTTTGCTCTTCTACACTGGGCTACGACGTAGTGAGTTACTTCCTCTTACATGGGATGATGTGGACTTTGAGCATAGAATAATACATATCAATAAAGCTCTAGTGACGCTGAATAACGGTTATGTGTTGAATGACTACAACAAGACAGAATCCAGTACAAGAACAATCACAATGAATGAAAGCCTTGCTAAGTGCCTTATGTATTACAAGGAACACATTCAGCATAACAAAAACCATTACGTCATTAGCCAGAAAAAGACAGACCACCTAGTAGACCCCAATAACTTTAGCCGTACTGTTAGAACTTGGGTACGAAAAGCAGGGATAAAAGACAAGATAGGCATTCATGCTTTCAGGCACAGCTTCATTACCATAAGTATTGAAAATGGTACACCTTGGGTAGTTATCAAGCAACAAACAGGGCATACAAGTGATGATATGCTTGAAAGGTACCTTGATAAGAGCAAAGCTGCATCAACAAGACGTGAAGCAGACCAGCGTATCGAAGAGTACGCAAAGGAAAACAATATTTTTGATGCTAGTTCTTTAGTCTGTTAGATAAAGACAAAAAAAGAAACCTTACCATAAGTGGTGGCAAAGTTTCAAAATAAAGGTAAAAACAATCCTTTGGTGGGATTAGGGAGACTCGAACTCTCGACCTCCACGATGTGAGCGTGGCGCTCTAACCTGCTGAGCTATAATCCCAAGTGTACTTCTCCATTATAACAAGCTGAAAAAAAATTGCAAGCTTCATTTGGCAACGTATACCAAATGATTTTAAATAACAGTGTATATACGTTATTTATATGGTTTTAATTATTGACATATGTCACAAATAATCATATAATAATGCCATACCTTAAAAGGGAGGTTTTTTCCTATGCCACGTCCTCAACGTTGCCGCCGTGTTTGTTCTATGCCAAGATCAGGAGAATTTGCTCCTGCTGGAATCGCTTGTCCAAATACTATAGATACTGTAATTATGAGTATTGATGAATATGAGGTAATCCGTTTGATTGACTTGGTCGGATTAACGCAGGAACAATGTGCTTTGCAAATTAATGTTGCGCGAACAACTGTTACCGGTATTTATGATGTTGCCCGCCGTAAAATTGCCGATGCCCTCGTCCATGGAAAACGCCTGCTTATCGAAGGCGGTAATATTGAACTATGTAAACAATCCGGCAAATGCTGTAATTCCTGCCATTGCCGTTCTACACAACACATAAAAAAAGGAGATTGATAAAATGAGTGAAGAATGTAATCATGAATGTTCCAGCTGCGGCAGCTCTTGTGACAGTCGTACAAAACCAGAAAGCATGCAAGTCGCTCCACATATGGGCACTCACGTAAAACATGTTATTGGTATCGTTAGCGGTAAAGGCGGGGTTGGTAAATCCTTGGTAACCTCTTTATTAGCTGTACAAATGCAGCGAAAAGGATATAAAACAGCGATTTTAGATGCTGATATTACAGGTCCTTCAATTCCAAAAATTTTCGGTATGACCGAAAAAGCTACCGGTGATGAACACGGAATCTTCCCAGTAAATACAAAAAAAGGCATTGAAGTCATGTCCATTAACCTTTTATTAGAAGATACTTCTTCGCCCGTTGTATGGCGTGGTCCCGTCATTGCCGGCGCCGTAAAACAATTTTGGACAGATATTGTTTGGGGCGACATCGACTACATGTTTGTAGACATGCCCCCGGGAACAGGTGATGTTCCGTTAACCGTTTTCCAATCACTTCCTGTCGATGGTATCTTTGTAGTCACCTCTCCCCAGGAACTTGTTTCCATGATAGTGGAAAAAGCACTTAAAATGTCAGAAATGATGCATATTCCCGTATTAGGCCTCATTGAAAACATGAGCTATTTTGAATGTCCTGATTGTCATGAACAGCATGAAATTTTTGGGGCCAGCCATGTTGCAGAAACCGCCGAAAAGTATCAAATTCCTCATTCCATGAAGTTACCAATCGATCCGGAATTTGCAGCTCATTGTGATGCCGGTGACATAGAAAGCTTTAACAAAAATTATTTAGAAGAAACGGCTGCATATTTAGAATCTGTTTTTTGATAGTTTGGGAGGTATTATATGAAAATAGCTGTTACTTATGAAAATGGCTCTGTATTCCAACATTTCGGTCATACGGAACAATTTAAGATTTATACGATAGAAAATAATATCATTACTGCCAGCCAAATACTGGGAACCGATGGTGCCGGTCACGAATCATTAGCTGTCTGGTTAAAACAAGCCGGTGTAAACAAACTTATTTGCGGCGGCATTGGCGGCGGTGCTCAGCAAGCCCTCACCGCTGCCGGTATTACTTGGTATGGCGGCGTTACGGGTTCTGCCGATGACGCAGTAAACGCACTATTAAAAGATTCGTTATCGTATGATCCGGATGCTCGCTGCAGTCATCACGATCACGACCAGCAGGGTGACCACCCTCATCACTGCGGTCATCATCAATAAGACTCAGCACATAAAGAAAGCTATATCCCAAATGGGATATAGCTTTCTTTATGTGCTTCTATTTTTTTTGTATCGCAAAAACGTGAGCAATCAAATAATTAATTTTTTCAGGATCATGGAATAACACTGCTACCAATGAACCATCAATTTTGCCATGCTGCGCCATTCCCTGCATTATTTGGCGCACTGCATCCCGCTCCATCGTGGCATGATACGGACGTTTTTCCGTAAGTGCTGTGAAAATATCCGCCACCGCAACAATACGGGATCCTAAAGACAGTGACTCCCCTTTGATTCTGAATGGATAGCCCTTTCCATCTAATGTTTCATGATGATATGCCGCCCATACTGCAACATCCTGAAGGCCTTCAATGTTATGAAGAATGTGATACGTATAATACGGATGTTGTTTAATAATATAAAATTCTGAACTATTCAACCTGTCGGGCTTTTCCAAAATAGTGCGGGAAACCGCTAACTTTCCTATATCATGGAGCAATCCCGCAATGCGCATCAACTTCACTTCATCCGCACAAAATCCTTTTTGGCTTGCCAAATATTCGGAAATAACTGCAACCCTGCGGGAATGACCACCGGTAAATGGGTCATTCCAATCGACAACAGTTGCCAATATTTCCGCTATATCCATGACATCCTCTAAGGAATAACAAATATCTCCATATCGGCCAACACGCTTAAAAAATTCAGGAAATGCATAGGCATTGATCAAATCAAGCCAAAATCCTTCTGATTGAGCTATCCGGAGAAATACATCAACTAACTCAGGCTGAAAATATGTTCCGCTCCCTTCACGTATGTTTTCCAAAATACCCGGAACCTGATCAAAAATAAATCGTTGTGCATCAATTTGTATGGCCACATTATCGGAAAGGCAAATGATCCGACTCAACAACGGAATTTGTTTCCCCGACAATCCAGATATATTATTCCCATCCCAGCGGTCATGATGATATCGGATATACGGAGCCATATCATGAAATGCTGCAGAATCCTTCAACAACGTATATCCAGCATACGCATGCGCATATAAATCCGCACTTTTCCCCACTCGAAGTCCTGCAACTTTTTCCCAGCTGGCAACTGCTCCAATATCATGAATAAGTGAAACATGTACCAGCGTTTGCCTCTCTTCGCGTGTTAAATCCAGTTTATCGGCTACATGATCCGCGATCATAGCAACTCTCCATTGATGACTGGATAATCCACCTGCTGATAATTCTAAGGCTAATGATATACTTTGCAGTAATTGAATAGGGCTAATAAAGAAATCCATAATACCCTCCTTTACGAACCAGCGCTGCTTATTTTCTATATCCAGGACACCGACATGCCGCCGCATGATATTAGTTTATATAATGATAGTCTGCATTTTTTCTGTAAGTGCCTGCAGCCTCCACGAACGGGAAACGGGAGAAGTCAATTCTCGCTGCACCAGTTTCCGCATGCCGCTTTTATCTGATTCTTCATACGGTACATGATATATAACCACATTCGGCACATGAAGATAAGACAGCCATTCTTTTCCACGGGCGTCCATATAAGATAATGGATTGACAAACGCAGCTTTTAACGTTGTATCTTTCAATAATTGTACCACATTTTTGACCGCATATGTCCAATCCGTATCTGCCATAAAAAGATAACTATACCCTGATGATATAATAATAATTCCATAATGCCGCGCATTATACTGCGATCCTCCCATATGGATTGTTTTAAAAAATATAATCCAACTGTCGTCAGAAATCCTATCATAGTATATTTCTTCATCACGTTCTCCTATAGAAAAAATTCTGGCCCCCGATCTGCCGGGCACTACAACGCCCACATCTTCATATTGATTGGGTGGCTCCGTTATCTTAGGAATATATACATTTTGCACGGTATTATGCATAAGATAGGTATTAACATAAGCAGCATTAAAATGATCTTCATGTCGATGAGTAAATGCCAATGTTCGAATATGCCGGAACATAGATGCAGTTCCCTCTGCTGCTGCATCCATCTCATGCAGCGGGTCACTGAAAAATTCATTTTTCCCGTATAACCCGTCAATTACTATAGATAATCCCGTATCCCTCAGCCATACCCCGGCATTGCCTATAAGTGTAACCTTCATTATTTTTCCCGCCTTTTGTTATTATATATAATTAATTTAATTTATTTGCCATTATACGCTAATTTCATTTCTACAATCCGTAATACTTTCTTATCTATTTTATCCCGGGACAATTCTCCGCTGCGATAAGCCTTCAGTAATCCCTTATATACTTCCTGTTCATGCTCATAATCATGACAAACTAAAATAATATCTGCACCGGCTTTAACCGCCATGACTCCCATTTGAGAAAAAGTATAGTGTTTAGACATCGCTCCCATTTCCATATCATCCGTTAAAATAAGACCTTTATATCCGTACTGATTACGTAATATATCCGTCATTATTTTTTCTGACACACATGCCGGATAGTGCGTATCCAATGCCGGAAAAGTCACATTGGAAACCATGACAAACATATTTTTATTATCTATACGCTGTATCAAATCCCGAAAAGGTTTTAAATCTTCCTGTTCCAATTGCTCTCGTCCAACAGCTACACTTGCCCCATCCATATGAGGATCTATTTCTGCCTTGCCGATACCGGGAAAATGTTTAAGAACGCACAAAATACCTGCATCTTTGTACCCGGTACAAGCTTGTTCTGCATAAGTTGAGACCACACCCGGATCCTCACTATAAGACCGTCCATGAGATAATCCTAAATCCACAACAGGAGAAAAATTGATATTTATACCCATTTCTTTCAATTCTTTACCCGTAGTTTCTGCCCATATTTTTGTTTCTGAAGGTTTTTTTCGACCTAATTCTTGCTCACTAGGAACTTCCGGAAAATGACTGCGCATCCGCAGTACAGCCCCACCCTCTTGATCAAGCGCAATAAATGGAAAAATCCCACTATTTATGCTGATTTTTTCTTGCAAATCTGCCGTAAGTTTTTTTACCTGGTTTTGATTTTGCATATTTCGATCAAATAAAATAACATTGCCAAATTTATATTTAGCTAGTGCACGATCTGTTTTTATATCTACCACCGGGCCAGTAATACCGATCATCATTAACTGCCCTATTTTTTGAGTGTCGCTCATATGTGCTACTATCTGTTTTGCTTGTTCATTTATCGTGTGATGCTGCACCGCTGGCTGCGCCTCATTTTTTACTTCTTGTTTACAGCCGCTGAAGCAGACCGTCATGCTTATCATTACTATACTTGCAATAACTTTATTCATTTTCATATATAAATCCCCTCCCGCCAGATACAATTATATACTTTACATTATACTAAATTTTTTCTTTCCGGCAAAAAAGGGCCGCGCGGAAATGCGACCCTTTACGGGGAAACATATTTATTTATTTTCTTTCCCTACTTTAACATTCATTTTTTCTTCAAAATACTTGACCATCGCTGCCTGATCTTCATTGATATATCCATTATCATTCATCCAATCCATCACCATAAGCACAACATCCGTCATTGGCAAATCAATATCCAGATGATGAGCATAATGCTTTGCATTAATAATATCTTTGCGATGAACTGCAATCCGCGCACCTGGTTCATAATCACGGGCAAGCATTTTAGGAACTTTATTTTCATAGGCGGGTCCACCGGCAAATCCATACCTTGTTGCTTCAAACGTTGTCTGTAAGTCAATACCCGCTTTAGCCGCAAATGCATAGCCTTCAGCAACAGCAACCATATAGGCTCCGGCAATCGTATTATTGACCAGTTTGGTAACATCTCCGCTACCTGTTCCTCCCGTATACACAGGAATTCCCATACATTGCAAAAGAGGTTCTACCCGATCATAAATATCTTTATCTCCGCCTGTCATAATTGCCAGCGTACCATCAATCGCCTTCGGATTTCCCCCGCTCACAGGAGAATCCAGCAGTGACATTCCCGCAGCTTTAACCTTTTGGTACATATCAATAATAATATTCGGTGCTGTCGAAGATAAATCAATAATAATGTTGCCCGGCTTGCCATATGCAATCGCTTTTTCAATAGAATTGATAATAATAGGATGTGTTGGCAGCATCTGCATGATTACATCGCAATTTTTGTAAATCTCTGTCTGATCGCTAATAGCATGTCCGCCCGCTGCCTCTAATTCATCCAGTTTTTCTTGGACAACATCAAATCCATACAATTCACAACCTGATTTTTTAATCACATTTTTTGCCATGGGAAGACCCATAACACCTAATCCTAAAAAGCCAATTTTCATTTTGAACAACTCCTTTTATAATAATATAAACAAACAACTATAATCTTAATTTGACTGCTCTGTCACATCAATTTCTCATGTTATTGAGTGAATTTTTGATGTATTAGCAGCATCTGCATAATAAAAAACTTTCTTGTTATAAGACATACATGCGCAAATCTCTCCAGCAGATTCTTCATATGAAAACCGTACTCTTGAATTATAGTTCCAATCATAGGAACTCCCTTGCAATCATTTATAAAAATCTAACGGTTGTAAATCCCCCTCCTTCAACACCCTTTACAATCAGTTACTCTCCGCAAATAATTCATCGGTAATTATTATGATAAATTTTCATCTCTATTATACTATTTTGTAAAAAATACTTCTGTATAATCTATTACAATGTCATTATTTTATGTTATAATTTCATCAAGAACACCCGTATACTATTATCTAAGGAGAGAAGGTACCAACATGACTACCAATGATTTATTCCAGCCAAACCTGCTGTGTATTCCCGAAATATTCAAAGAATACGGTCAAAAAAAGACTTTTCAATCTGGGGAAATTTTATTTATGAAAAATGACCCTGCTGATTATTTATATTATATTATTGACGGCCGCCTGCGCGCATTCCTTCCCTATCCGGATGGCAGTGAACGTACATTATGCTATTTCTCCAATAATAACTTAGCCGGCGAAGAAATATTTGCAACACCGCCTATCCGTATCGTTTGTGCAGGGGCCATGACAAAACTACATACTTATCGGTTAGATGCCAAAACATTACTTCGAGCATGTATGAATGATGATGAAAGCATGCACGAATTACTATCTTTTTTTATGAAAAAAATAACGTTGCTGCACAGCTGGATCTTTTATGCTCAATTCATAAAAAATGAAGAAAAAATAGCATGTCTTTTGTATTCTATAACCGATGAAAATGATGATAAAGTAAATTTAACACATGAACAAATCGCTGCTGTTACCGGCATGAGCAGGGTAACGGCAACCCGGGTCATGAACAATTTAGTGGAAAAAGATATGATCATTCAAGAATATAAACATATTCGAGTATTAGACCGTCAAAAATTACGAGAGATATTTGAAGGAAAAGAATTTTACTAACCTCCTTAGGTTATCATTAAATTTTTAATGACAACATCTCCTTTAGATACAGCGAACGCCTCCATATAAAATAGGAGGCGTTCGTTGTATCTCATTACTATCTGTATCGGACTATATTTCACAGTTACTGCATGCTGCTAAATAGTGTATTTCCGCTAATAACAGTATATTGTATGTTACCATTTTCATCAAAAATTGTAACATCAGCATTCTTACCTGCTTCCAGCGATCCCATATGATCATAGACCCCTAGATCTTTCGCTGGATTAATGGTGACCATTGCAATCGTATCTGGTAAAGACGCACCTGTATTACTTAAAAAATTCATCACAGCTTTATCCATAGTCAACACACTGCCAGCCAATGCTCCATCTGCCAAACGTGCCTGTCCCTTTTCAACAAATACATCCTGTCCCCCGAGCTCCGACTTCCCATCACCTAAAAGACAAGCTCTCATGGAATCTGTAATAAGAATAATTCCATCACGTCCCTTCACTTTGTATACAAGTTTCTGCATTGCCGGGTGTACATGGAGATTATCGCAAATGAGTTCACAACGAATTTTATCTTCTGTAAAAGCCGCTCCGATAATTCCAGGCGCACGGTGATGCATTGCCGGCATAGCATTGAATAGATGCGTTATATGACAAGCAGCAGTATGTCTCATAACAGACAGAACGTCCTCATAAGAAGCGGCACTGTGTCCGATAGATACCAAGATATTATTTTTTTCACATTTGTCTAAAAATTGATGATTGGAACACATTTCCGGTGCCAAGGTAATAATTTTAATACATTCTCTATACCCTTCCAGCCATGAAAAATCAGGTGCTGCGATATTTTTTCCATCCTGCGCACCTTTATACTCAGCATTAATAAACGGCCCTTCCATATGCGCTCCTAAAATATGTGCTCCTTGGATTTTCCCTTGTGAATGTTTAATACGCGTTAAAATCCGTTCGACCCGCGGCCGATCATAGGTCATTGTAGTAGGAACAAATGCCGTAACACCTGTCCGCGGTAATAATTCGCTTATCGTTTCCAAGGCTTCATCTGTATCATCCATTACATCATAACCGCCGCAGCCATGCACATGTTCATTAATAAATCCCGCCGATACAAATCCTCCCTGTGCATTTATAATATCTGTACAATGACCGGCATGCCATTCATTCCTCGGTATGATTCCTTTTATTTTTTCATCATACAAGAGTACCTGACCTGTTGCCAGTTCATGCGGCAAAATAATAATTCCATTAATAATCGCCTTCATATTCTTTCATCTCCACTGCTATGTATATTTCTTTTAGTATATCATAGAATATCAATATTTTTCCTTGGATGCAGTCTCCTTATAAAATTTATCACTATTTATATTTTGCTTTCCCCGTAGTTTTAGCATTATAATAAAGTATATTATAGTATTCAGAAAGGGTCTTCGTATGATCGAATTAGAAAAACTCTATACAGAAAAATCAAACCCTGCTAGTGAACAAATTGATACTGTCTCAACACTAGAAATGACACGTATCATAAATAATGAAGATAAAAAAGTTGCTCAGGCAATTGAGTGCATTCTTCCTCAGATAGCCGCGGCTATTGATCTTACTGCTCCTGCACTTCGCGCAGGAGGCCGTCTGTTCTACATAGGCGCCGGGACTTCCGGACGCTTGGGGATCTTGGATGCCGTAGAATGCCCGCCTACTTATGGAACAGACCCACAAACAATACAAGGCTTGATCGCCGGCGGATACAATGCCATGTTTCGAGCTAAAGAAGGTTCCGAAGATGCAAAAGAGTTGGGCGAATTTGATTTAAAAGCCAACAATCTAACGAACAGTGATGTTGTCATCGGCCTATCCGCCTCCGGCAGAACCCCGTATGTATTAGGGGGATTAGCCTATGCCTCTTCTATCGGCGCTGTTACAATTTCTATTGATTGTTCCCCGGACTCAAGTATCTCTCATTATGCACAAATTGATTTATGCGCACTCGTCGGGCCTGAAGTAATAACTGGATCCACCCGCATGAAGGCCGGCACGGCGCAAAAAATGATCCTCAATATGCTCTCAACCGGAATCATGATCAAATTAGGAAAGGTATATGGCAACCTGATGGTAGATGTCAAATCTTCTAATGAAAAATTAAAAGAACGAGCCCTGCGTATTGTCATGAAAGCTGCCGGCTGCAACCGTGAAACAGCGATTGCAGCACTATCGAAAACCAACAATAATACGAAGGAAGCAATTATTGCGGCCGCGCTGGATATCTCTAAACAAGAGGCTTCCTCTTTATTAACAGCTTGCAACGGGTATGTTTATCTGGCTTTACAAAAGAAAAAGAGGTTGCATCATGACTAATAAAGAATTAGCACAAGCCATTTTTTCTATTACCGGCCCTGCAAATAATATTATCCGTGTTCAAAACTGTATGACACGGCTGCGGTTACATGTACAAGAAGAACATTTTGTCAAAGAAGATTTTCTTAATCTCCCCGGCGTTATCGGCGTCAACAAAATAAATGATGAATGGCAAATCATTTTAGGTCCGGGAAAAGCCACGAATGTTACCACCGAATTCAAAAATTTATTAGAACCAGTCGATACCACGGGAGAGCAAGAAAACACACTTTTCCAGCTGGCACAAAATGCCCAAATCGGCGACGGTAAAGCTCTCCATGATACAATTCGACAGAAAAATGCAACTCCCGGAAAGTTAATACTAAAAAAAATATCTAATATTTTTATTCCTATTATTCCCGCTTTTATCGCTTGCGGCTTAATTACAGGACTGTTAAATATCTGTATAAAATTAAATCCTTTATTAGCTGCACTGCCAATAATACAAATTTTAGGAATTGCCGGCAATGCCGCCTTTTGGGGCCTAAACTTGTTCGTCGGCATTAGTGCTGCCAAAGAATTTGGCGGTTCTCCCATGCTAGGCGGTGTTATGGCCGCCATTATCACCCATCCAGGTTTAACCCATATCAGTGTGTTCGGCAGCTTTCTTGTGCCGGGAAGAGGCGGTATTATCGCCGTCTTACTTGTCGTACTTTTTGCTTCTGTTTTAGAAAAGCACCTTCATAAAATTATCCCCGAAATGTTTGACCTCTTTCTAACTCCCCTTATCGTCGTACTTATTTCCACTTTCATCGCCTTATTTATCTGTCAGCCTATCGGGGGGTATCTTTCAGAAATAATTGGCTTTGCCGCTACAGAATCCATCGGCAGAGGGGGTGCCCTAACTGGTTTTATTTTAGGCGGAACTTTTTTACCAATGGTTATGCTTGGTATTCATCAAGGATTAACTCCTATTCATGCAGAATTGTTATCTCGCTATGGGGTAACGATTCTCTTGCCCATCTTGGCCATGTCTGGCGGCGGTCAGGTAGGTGCCGCTATTGCCGTATATATCAAAACAAAAAATCATCGTTTAAAAAAGACGATTATTTCTTCCCTTCCAGTGGGTCTCATGGGTATTGGTGAACCGCTCATTTATGGAGTAACACTACCTTTAGGAAAACCTTTTATTGGTGCTTGTATCGGCGGTGCTTGCGGCGGTGCTATTCAGGCTGCCTATATGGTAGGTTCGGCAACATTGGGAATTTCCGGCTTGCCCCTAGCTGCCGCTGCAGATAATATCCCTATCTATTTATTAGGCTTAGTCACAGCTTATATTACCGGTTTCATCGCCACATGGATCATTGGCTTTGATGATCTTCAAAATAAATAGGAGGTTCGTATGCAAACAGGCATTTCATTATATCCGGGGTTAGACAACACACTGGAACAAAATATGGAGTTATTAAAAAAAGCAAAAAACTATGGAATCAATCGTATCTTCACATCATTGCACATTCCTGAAACAAATCAAACATTGTTCAAAAAAGAATTGCGGGACCTATTACTGCAAGCTCACATACTTCAATTAGATGTGGTATGTGATGTTTCCCCCCAGGCTTGTACGCTTCTTGGCCTGAAAAAATTAGACCCCATTGAATTACAAAAAATAGGTATTACGACTATTCGCTGTGATTACGGCTTTAGTATTGATAAAATTGCGTTATTCAGTACTATCATGCAGGTTCAGCTTAATGCTTCTACACTTACTCATGATACTCTTACCGCTCTTCAAGCCGCGAACGCTGATTTTTCCCATATGGATGCCCTGCATAATTTTTATCCCAGGCCCTATACAGGACTAAGTGAGCGCTATTTCTGCAGTCAAAACAACTATCTCCGGGAAAAAGGAATTTCTGTAGGTGCTTTTATTCCCAGCTGCAGCAGCAGCGGACGCCGTGGTCCTCTTTATGAAGGGCTTCCCACACTGGAGGCACATCGGAACATAAGTGTCAGCTTAGCAGCTCGTCATTTAACAGCATTAGACACAGACTCTATTTTTATTGGTGATTCTCATCCTACGGACGAAGAACTATCTGCTCTTACACAAACACAAAAAAATGTAGTGGTTCTAAAAGCCCGTTTATTAAGTCATGATCCCTTTGTTCGTGATTTTCTCTCCCACTCCTTTACCGCTCGCCAAGATCCCTCTCGCGACGCTGTACGTGCACAAGAAAGCCGTAATTTATTACATGGTCATACTATCCAGCCAGATGCTACAACCATTCTCGACAAACGGTTGGGAGACATTACCATAGACAATAAAGACTATAAGCGCTACATGGGAGAAGTACAAATTATTACAACGGAACAACCTTCCAATGAACGAACCAATATTGCCGCCCGAATCATACCGAATGAACTCTTTCTCATCAAATACATCACACCGGGACGACAATTCCGTTTCGAATTTATACGATAACCAAATATGTCAATATAAATTCACCGGAACCTATCATTGGCATAGCTCATTTATGTAATTTTTTTAGAAAATTTTACAAGACTTATCGTAAATACCCCAATAATAAATACTCCCAGCGCGGCTGCCTGTGTCCATAAATATTGTATGCCTATTCCTTTAAGAATAATGCCCCGCATGATTTCCATATAAAAAGTAGCGGGCAGTATATCCCCTAAATAATAAAAGAGAGTCGGCATCGCTTCACGCGGAAACATAAATCCTGATAAAAGCACGCTGGGCAGTAAAACAAAGAAGGACATTTGCATCGCTTGCATTTGTGTTTTAGCTATTGTTGATATCAAAATTCCTAAGGCCAAAGAGGCTACTATAAAAGGCGTTGTTAATAAAAACAATAAACTTAAGCTTCCCCGCACCGGTAAATCGAAGACGAGGATGCCGGCGGATAGTGCCACCGCAGCTTGAATATATCCAACAAAAATATATGGAATAATTTTCCCCAGCATAAGTTCATATGACTTCATCGGTGTTACCAAAAGCTGTTCCAACGTTCCCGTTTCCCGTTCCCGTACAATTGCCATAGATGTTATCATAACCATTGTCATGGTTAGGACAATTCCCAAAATACCGGGAACCATATAATATGCAGTTACAAAATCTGAATTATACCAAGGCCTGATACGTATATCATACGGTGTAATATATTTTTCTCCAGTTAATTGCCGATATTTTTTTCCCATAAGTTCCTGCGATTTTAGCTGACCAATAATTTGTGCCGCATTAATTGCCGAAGAGGCAGTCATAGAGTCCGATGCATCTACAATAACCTGCACTTCAGCGCTCCGTCCATGCTTTATATTACTGGCAAAGTCAGGGGGAATAATGATACCGACTTTTTCTCGTCCGGCATCAACAGCCTCATCCACTTCTTCAAAATTACCCGCAATATCTTTGATATCAAAATAGCCGCTGGCAGTAAAAGAATCCAGTAGGTCACGGCTATCCTGCTGCAGACATTGATCATACACAATGGTTGGCAAATGCTTAACATCGGTATTAATAGCAAATCCAAACAACAGCAGTTGTACCACTGGCAAAAAAAGCATCATGGCAATAACTGCTTTATCGCGTTTCATTTGCAAAAATTCTTTGACCAGCAATGCTTTTAAGCGAATCATCCGGATACCTCCCCACGAAATTTCCGTAGATAATATACAAATACATCTTCCAATGTTGGACGGATAATTTGTGGAGAAAAAACGGTAAATTCTTCTAATTGATTTCTATCTGCTAGTATATGCAATGCTACTCCGAACGGGTACATATCTATATATGGCTTTCTATCTTTTTCTATGATTTTTTTCAATTTCAAGGGTTCATCTGATTTTATTTCCAACAGGATTCCTGGCAATGTACTTTTTAAATTTGCAATCGTATCATCCACGATTAATTTACCATCAAAAAGAAATCCTACTTTATCACAGCGTTCTGCTTCATCCATCAAGTGTGTCGTTACCATGATAGTTGTACCGGCAGCCGCCAATTCACAAACAATATCCCAAAATAAGCGCCGAGCCATGGGATCCACACCGCCTGTAGGTTCATCTAAAAAAAGAACCTTGGGGCGATGAAGAATCGCACACCCTAATGCCAGTCTTTGACGCCATCCGCCTGACAGATTCCCTGCTAATTCTCGCTTTCGCTTAGATAGGTCCGCCATATCCAGCATAGCTTCTATCCGCTCCTTTTTTTCATTTCCTTTTAAGCTGTACATTCCCGCATAAAAAGATAAATTTTCATACACAGTTAAATCCGGATACAGGCTGAATTTTTGTGACATATATCCCATTTGAGCCCTTATTTTATCTTGTTCCATCACAATATCGTGACCCAAGATAGATCCTTTCCCTTCATCAGGAGTTAAAACCCCGCATAACATACGTATCATTGTTGATTTTCCTGAACCGTTAGAACCAAGAAATCCATAGATAGTACCTGGTTTTATTGCAAGATCAACATGATCAACAGCTGTTAGTGATCCAAAACGCCGTGTCAATCCGACCGCCTCTACAGCATACATTTTATCATCTCCCCCGATTCACCCAATAACAACATCCGCAGGCATTCCCGGTTTAAAAATGTTTTCTGAATTATCCAACTTTACTTTAACCGCAAACACCATATTTGCCCGTTCCCGCTGCGTAATGCTTTGGCGGGGTGTATATTCTGCATTTTGACTGATTTCTTTAATTTTTCCTTGAAAAACACGGTTGGGAAATGAATCGACACGGACAGCAACAACTTGTCCGGTCTTAATACGTCCCAGCTGTTCTGAAGCTACATATACCTTTACCCAGCAATCTCCCATTTCCCCGATAGTGGCAATAGGAGAGCCCACTCCGACATATTCTCCATTTTCAAAATTTTTTGTTAGTACCAACCCATCTGCCGGACAATATATGGTTGTATCAGCCTCCTGCGTCCGGGTTGCTTCAAGAATTGCGCCCGTTCTTTCTACTTCGCGCCGTTGTGCCGCTATTACTTCTGTTCGATTTCCCTCTTGCAGCAGGCTTAGCTTAGCCTGTGCGGATTGCAGTGTGCGATACGCAACATCAGCAGCTGATTTAGAAGCATCCAGCTGCTGCACGGAAATAGCCTCCTGCTGATATAAAACCATATATCTTTGATAATCACTTTGCGTTTTTTCATATACAGCTTGTGCGGATTGAACGTTAGCGGACGCATCTGCCAATTCCTGCGGACGAGGACCATTTTCCAAATCCTGTAATTGTGCTTTAGCTTTATCCAATGCCGCCTCATCTCTCAACAATTGTGCTTTTATATCTGGTCGATCAATCTGCACTACAACTTGACCTTGTTTCAAAGAACTGCCTACATCAAAAGATATGCCTCTGATATACCCGCTGACTTTTGGCATGATATCAGCCTTCGTAACCTCAATTGTTCCCGTAGCTGTAATTTCCTGTCGTGAAGGATTATACAACTTATACATGGCAGTTCCAATCAATACTAATACAAGAAAGATTCCGATAACTATTTTTTTAGGTATGTTTTTTTTCATCACAATCCCTCCTAATTCCATTTAAAAAAATAGAAATAGCTTGCTGTACATACTCTTTTTCATTATCAGCATAATTTTTTAATACAATTTTTCTAACTGGTGTCATGAAAAAATAAAAATTAATAATTCCTGCTAATGACATAACTGCATGTTCAATATTTATATCTTTCTTAAAAATGCCGGCCGAAATACCTTTAGATATCGCTATATATATCGTGTTAAAAGCTTTGCGAATATGTTTTTGAATAATTTGTTCCAAATAAGGAGACGGATGGCTTAATTCCTGATATAAATAAAGCATGATATAAGGATTATGCATATGAATATTTAACACCATCATTGCAAAGCGCTGAATAAATTCCTGCGGCTCCTCCTGTAAAACATCAACCGTGTGAATAGCATCGTCAATTTGTGAAAACAAAACATCTAATACTGCCTCATAAAGTCCTTCTTTTCCGCCAAAGTAATATGAAATTGCGGCACTATTTACATGTGCAGCCTCCGCAATTTCCCGTATAGATACACCCGCATAGCCTTTCGCTGGAAATAAAGGCATAGCCGCTTCAATAAGACGATTCTTTGCATCCTTATCCATTGTTTAACTTCCTCCATTACTTTTATTTTAAATCAATCGTTTGATTTTATTGTAAAATGTTTTTAAATGTTTGTCAATAAAATACAAAAATCCACCCAAATTGGACAGATATCGTCCCCTTTGAGTGGATCCTGTATTATATGCTATCGTTATTTTTTTAAATTTTCTGCTCGTTCCAAAAAGCCACGTAAAATATCACAAGAAGCATTAAAGTTTTGTTGCTCCTGTCCGTCAATTGGTATCTCTAATATCTCTTCAATACCATTTTTGCCAATAACGCAAGGAACACCCGCCGCCACATTCTGTTGTCCGTATTCACCATTCAAAACAGTCGAACAAGGCCATACCAATTTTTGATCATGAAAAATAGCGCTTATAATCATATGTGCCGCATTGGCGATACCAAATTCTGTACATCCTTTGCCATCAATTTCAATATCACCCGCTCGTTTAACCTGCACCTGTAAATCATCCAAGCAAATATGCGCCAACTCTTTCTTTTCTTTAAGCAAATCCAAAAAACATTTACCGTTAATAAAAATTCGGGACCACACAATAAAACTGGAATTGCCATGTTCTCCCATGCAGAATCCCTGAATGGAACGACGACTGTATCCCGTAGCATGAGAAATTACCCGCAATAAACGGTATGTCTCCAAACTCGTTCCCGTACAAAAACAACGGTGACTTTCCCATTTCATTTGACGACGAATATATTCACAGATAATATCGGCCGGATTGGAAATGCTGACCATAATACCTTTAAAATCAACTTGTTTAAGATGTGAAATAACTTCATCTGCCATTTTAATGGAATCATCAAACATATCCAGCCGAGTTTCACCCGGCCGGCGGCTGCGGCCAAACGCCATTACCAAAATATCAGCATCATTGAGCTCTTCGTATTCTCCCGCACGAATATCCGCATATTTACCACACAACGCACCACTGATTCCATCATCAAGATCCAAAGCCTGAGCTGCTGCTTTTTGCTTATCAATATCAATCAAAACAATATCGTCTGCTTCTCCCGACTGAATTAAAGCCAATGCGACATGAGATCCGACATGCCCTGCCCCAACAATAACAACCTTACGCGTCTGTAACATGGAAAATTCCTCCTCTGATATACACACTAGTTCATTTACACTTATTACTATACCTGTCACTTAAAAAAATAGCAAGAAACAAAATAATATCTGACACTTAGCACATTTTATTTTAATCAATAATAAAAATGTTATCAATTCTATTCAAAAAATATTATTGTTGAAAATGATTGTATAGGGTACAATGAAATAGTAATTATGTTTCGTTATTTTAGTATGTGAATTATTGAACATAATATAGTGTCCCAACGGAGTGGCATATATCAGAGGAGGAATTACCATGAGATCAGTAAATCAAAGTTCTATATCCAACCCACAAAAGCGGACTAAAAAACGATGGTTTATGCTGATGCTTTTGTTTATTCTTACCGCTATCAATTATCTGGATAGGACAAACATGGCTGTCGCCGCACCAAGCATGAGTGCCGAACTAGGCTTCAGTGCTACCACAATGGGCTTATTATTTTCAGCATTTGCCTGGGCATATGGATTTATGCAAATCCCCGGAGGATTATTTATAGAGCGTTTCGGCTCCCATATCGCCTATACGATATCACTTTTTCTATGGTCGTTATTTACTATAACCATGGGCTTTGGCCGCAGCTTTGCCTCCTTGTTTGGAATTCGTCTGGCAATCGGGGCCGCTGAGGCTCCCGCCTTTCCAACCAATAGCCGTGTTGTGGCCAGTTGGTTCCCCAATCAGGAACGTGCTATGGCAACTGCAATATATACAGCAGGAGAATTTATTGGGCTGGCATTTTTAACACCGGTGTTATTTTGGATTTTAAATACGTATACCTGGCATTACATTTTTTATGTTACCGGTATTATCGGCATTATTGCCAGTATCTTCTGGTATCTATTATATCGCGAACCCAATGAATGTACTGATGTAAATGAAGCTGAATTAACGTATATTCGTGAAGGCGGCGGTTTGGCAGACGCTGCACCAAAAACATCAAAAATCACGTGGGCACAGCTCATTGATTTATTTAAGCATCGCCAACTTCTCGGCGTATATTTAGGACAGTTTGCTAATACCAGTACTATGTATTTCTTTTTAACATGGTTTCCGACCTATTTGGTTGTCGCGAAACAAATGCCTATGTTAAAAGCTGGTTTTTATGCTGTCATCCCTTATATAGGTGCTCTTTTCGGAGTGCTTCTTGGCGGCTTTTGGTCAGACTCCATGCTCAAACACGGAGCGAGTCTTTCTAAGGCACGAAAAACTCCTATTATCTGCGGTCTTATTTGTTCTATGACTATTATGGCGGCCAATTACGCAGATTCCTTGGATACCGTTATTGTTATTATGGCTATTGCCTTTTTTGGACAAGGCATGGCCGCTATTGTATGGAGTACTGTCGGTGATATTGCTCCTGCTGATTCGGTAGGGGTTGCCGGCGGCGTCTTTAACTTTATCGGCAATATGGCCGGTATCATTACCCCTATTGTTATCGGCATTATCGTTCAATCAACCGGATCCTTTGTAGGTGCTATGATTTTTATCAGCTGTGTTGCTGCTATCGGCGTATTTTCTTTTATTTTTATTGTAGGAGATATTCACCGCATCAAATCAATAGCTGCTATATCTGAAAAAGAGGCAGACTAAACTATCAATTGTTTGAAAAACAATATACTTCTATGCAGTTTACTACAAATATAAACGGCACTATCCTACTCATTGAAAAGGATAGTGCCGTATCGTATTGTAATATAAAAAATATTTTGCATACAAGAAATCCATAGCAAATTTATTGTCCTAACGCATGTACCAGATTATACATATCATTATTAATAGCGAATTTATACTGCTGTGCTGCTTCATAAGGAGTAGCGACTACTTCACAGTGCACAAGTCCAATAATAGCGTTTTCGACTCCATGAATAAGGGAATCTATTGCCTTTTCTGAAAAAACACTTGCCATCATCACATCGCGTGCTGTCGGGGCTCCTCCGCGCTGAATATATCCTAGTACTGTAAGACTGGGATTCATATTCGCAGTATTTTCTTTAATGTATTGGTATACTTCCTCTCCCGTCATAGCCCCCTCGGCTACAATAATAATACTGCTTGTTTTTCCTTGCTGATGCGATGTGACTAATCGTTTTTTTATTTCCGGCAATGTAATATTTTTTTCAGGAACAAGTACAATTTCAGCCCCACAGGCAATGCCTGCGTGCAATGCAATAAATCCAGCTTGTCGTCCCATTACTTCAATAATAGCTACCCGATCATGGGAAAATGCTGTATCCCGAATGCGATTAACTGCATCAAGAACAGTATTCACGGCTGTATCAAACCCAATTGTATATTCGGTTCCAGCCATATCATTATCAATTGTCCCCGGAATGGTAATGGTAGGCATCCCAAGCCTCCCCAAACATTCGGCTCCTTTCATAGAGCCATCTCCACCGATAACGACTAATCCATCTACCCCTTTAGAACGCAAATATTGTATTCCCCGATGCTGTGCACTAACCTGTTTAAATTCTTCTGAACGTGCTGTTTTTAGCATAGTTCCGCCGCGATGAATAATTTCACCGACAGAACGTCGGTCCAACGGTATACTTTCTTCACGAAGTAATCCCTCATACCCACGCAATATACCTTCTACCGCAATGCCTTTGTAAAGTGCATATCGAGTAACCCCGCGAATTACCGCATTCATGCCGGGAGAATCACCACCGCTGGTCAATACCCCGATTTTATGTATCATAACATATAACTTCCTTTCTTTTATATCCTATGAGAACAGTTCAGCATATTTCTCATTTTATGTGCCACCATAGTCCGTATCGCATCACGTCCAGCTCCCAAATAACTACGTGGATCAAAAGCAGCGGGATTTTCAGCCAATGTTTCTCGAATAGAAGCGGTCATGGCTAACCGCAAATCCGTATCAACGTTAATCTTACACACTCCCATTTGACCTGCTTTTAACAACATTTCCTCCGGTACGCCCTGCGCCCCGGGAATTTTTCCTCCATATAAATTGCATTTCTCTACAAATTCAGGAATAACCGTCGATGCTCCGTGAAGAACAAGCGGAAATCCCGATAAAAGCTGCGATATTTTTTCCAACCGCTGGAAATCAAGTTGCGGGGTGCCTTTGAATTTATAAGCTCCATGACTGGTTCCTATGGCAATAGCTAATGAATCTATCCCCGTACGTTCCACAAATTCCACTGCCTGTGCCGGATCGGTAAAGGACGCATTTTCAGCAGCTACATTGACATTATCCTCTATACCAGCCAACGTCCCTAGTTCTGCTTCAACAACCGCCCCCTTCGCATGAGCATATGCTGCCACTTTTTGAGTTAATGCAATATTTTCTTCAAAAGTATATTGGGAACCATCAATCATAACAGATGTAAATCCTCCGTCTACACACGCCTTACAAAGTTCAAAGCTATCCCCATGGTCCAAGTGCAAAGCAATGGGTACATCCGGTGCATCGGCAACGGCCCCCTCCACCAATTTAGTAAGATAAATATGTTTGGCATAATTACGAGCTCCGGCAGATACCTGTAAAATAACCGGAGCTTGCTCTTCCCGAGCTGCCTCAATAATACCTTGTATTATTTCCATATTATTAACGTTAAAAGCCCCCACCGCATATTTACCTTCATACGCTTTCGTAAACATTTCCGTTGTCGTGACTAATGGCATATTGTATTCCTCCTATAGGATACTATCTTTTACCCATTTATTTTAAAATTCCAATATAACTTTGACCTGGGGTTCCAGTCTTTTATCTGCATACTCCATCGCTTCTTTCATTTTCTCAATAGGAAAACGCTTAGAGACAAAGCCATCCAGTTTAATTTTGCCATTGGAAATACCATTGATAACCGCTTTAAAATCTTTTCGGGTGTACATATTGGAACCGGCAACATGCAGTTCTTTGACTTGAATAAGGCCAAAAGGTGCCGGCACTTCATTATCCATAACTGCAATTTCAGAAATAGTCCCGCCATTTTTTGTTATTTCAGCTGCCTGTCTCATACAAGCTTTATTGCCGAAAGCAAGAAATGTAATATCAACGCCTTTTCCTTTTGTTAATTTCATTACTTTTTCAGTTACAGCATCATGCATACTGTTAAGTGTTATATCCGCACCCATTTCCTTCGCTTTTTCAAGATTAAAATCAACTACATCGATACCTATAATTTTTTCAGGAGCATAACACCCTGCGCTTAAAATGACTCCCAAGCCAATCGTGCCGCAGCCAATGACAGCAATGGTACTATCTCTTCCGACCTCATGAGTTCGTACTGCATGCATTCCTACAGCTAACGGTTCTATCAAAGCCCCTTGTTCAAAACTCACATTAGAAGCCAGCGATATAACACACTGCTCCGGAACAACAACATATTCTCCAAAAGATCCGCTCCAATACGTAGCTCCGAGAATTTTTTTATCTGCACATAAATTATAATTTCCCGATTCGCATAAATCACAATGACCGCAGCCATATTGCGGTTCTGCCGTCACTCGATCCCCTACTTTATATGTCGTTACATCATTCCCTACCTCACAAATAATACCGGCAAATTCATGACCTGACACAAGAGGCGGTACTCGCCAGGCATGTCGGCCATGATATGCATGGACTTCCGATCCACAAATTCCCGTTGCTTTTACTTGAATCTTTACCATATTTCCTGCCGTAATCTGCGGTTCCGGCATATCATTTCTAAACATTGCGGTTAACGGTTTTTCTATATATCCTGCTCGCATACTGTATCCCTCGTTTTCTAATAAAATTTCTACAAAAAAAAATGTCATCAGGAACTGCCCAAGAGCAAATTCCTTAAGAGCAATTCCTGATAACAGCTTACATTACACCCTGCCGTAATTAATCCATATGCTGCCCACCGTTAATATCAATTTCTTCGCCGGTGATATAGGAAGCTTCTTTGGACGCTAAAAATACAATTGTATCGGCAACTTCCTGTGTTTCCCCAGGACGGCCTACCGGGATGCCATCAATAATCTTCTGCGCTTGTTCTTGTGGCAGAGATTTCCAAATCTCAGTATTAATAAGACCGGGGCAAACACTATTTATAGTAACTCCATGTTGGCAAATTTCACGGGACAGGTTTTTAGAGAAAGCCAACACAGCCGCTTTAGATGCTGAATAATGTGCTCCGCCAAAAATGCCGCCGCCGCGCTTGGCCGAAACAGAAGAAAGATTTACGATACGTCCATATCCTGCTTTTACCATTGGTTTCATACAAGCCTGTGTACATAAGAAAAGACCAAACATATTAACATTAAAAACACGTTTAATATCATCCAGCGTCATATCCTCCACTGTAACCTTTTGAGATATGCCGGCATTATTAATAAGTACATCTAATCGTCCATATGTATCTATAACATGCTTAACCATATTATCTATAGATTCTTTGCTCGTTACATCCAACAAAATTCCTTCTGCTTTTCCGCCTTCATCCTTAATAATTTGAACAGTTTCATCAACACCTGCTTTATTAATGTCGGCAATAATTACCATGCCTCCTTGTTTCGCAAATGTCTTAGCGATAACGCGGCCGATTCCCTTGGGCGAACCTGCTCCTGTAACAATAATAACTTGATCATCAAAATCCAACATTGTAAAGACCTCCTAATACTATATATAATCAGCTAAATTTATTCACCTTACATGCTTTTCCATTAACTAATTTTTAATGAGAAACCGTTGACGTTTGCTGCCCATTTTTTATTTCGTCATGACTTAAGGCTTTACCGGTCTGTTTTACACAAACTGTAACAATAAAAGCACTTGCTATCATACATGCTGCTAAAAATAAGATACCAGCATTAAAAGAACCTGTAGCCGTACTAATATATCCCATTACATACGGGCCTACAAACCCGCCCAAATTGCCCACACTATTAATAAGCGCTATTCCCGCAGCAGCTGCTGTTCCTGACAAATATGCCGGTGGAATTGCCCAGAAAGGGGAATACGCTCCATAGGCACCCGCTAAAGCAATCGCATACACGATCAATCCTAAAACGACATCAGACTGTGCTGCATATACACTTCCCACCATGCCGATTGCTGAAACTACCAAGCAGACAGCAACATGATACCGACGTTCATTTGTTTTATCTGAATGCAATCCATTAAGATACATAACAATTGCCGCAAATAAATACATTGCTCCAATAATCCAACCAATCGCAGTCGTACTCAAAGAACCGGACATTCCCTTAACCAAGGTCGGCAAGAACATGACAATACCATAATATCCACAAATCCAGGCAAAATACCCGCCTGCTAAAATCAATACATCCCGTTCTTTCAAAGCAGACAAGAAAGATACATGTTTCTTGGCAGCTTTCACTTTTTGTTCTTCCATGACAACATTCAAGAGCCATTCTTTTTCATCTGAATCGAGCCAATGTGCTTCTTCAATCGTATCTGTCAAATAGAAATAAACGATAATACCTAAAATCAAGGAAGGAATCGCTTCTAAAATAAACAGAGACTGCCAGCCGTGAAGTCCAAATAAATTAATTTGCAGCAAATATGTGGAAATAGGAGATCCAAAAGCACTGGCACTGGGAATAGCAATCATGAAACCAGCAATTGCCTTAGCGTGATGTTTGGTCTGATACCAATTGCTTAAATACCAAGCCATACAGGGAAAGAAACTAGCTTCACAAACCCCCAAAGCAAAACGGACACAATAGAATTGAATATCGGTAGTGACAAACGCCGTCAAACAAGATACAATCCCCCAAGAAACCATAATGCGGGAAATCCAGCGCCGAGCTCCAAATTTTGTCATAAGAGCTCCGCCTGGCACTTCCAACAGAAAATACCCAAAGAAAAAGATACCGGCACCAAATCCAAAAACAGCACTGGAAAAACCTAAATCCGAATTCATCTGTAATGCCGCAAAACCAATATTTACACGGTCAAGTATAGAAATAGCAAAACATAAAAACAGAAAAGGAATGAGTCGTTTTGTTACTTTTTGTACGGTACGGCTTTCGATAGCAGTAGTATCCATAATTTTCTCCTTTTAAAATCAACACAGATTATAATTTCTTGGCAATCGCCACAATATCTTCAACCGTTATTCCATTTTTAGCCAAAAGCCGTTCATAGGGTGCAGATTCTCCAAATTGATCGCGAATACCGATTCTTTTCACCTTTCCTTTACCCATTTCGGCCACAACTTCACAAACTGCGCTGCCTAATCCATTCAAAATATTATGATCTTCCACAGTAATAATTTTCCCGATATGTTCGATACAATCTTTTACAGCATCCACATCAAGAGGTTTTATCGTATGCATGTCAAGAACTTTAGCCGTTATGCCTTCTTTTGCAAGTTCTTCTGCTGCAGTAATTGCCAATCGTACCGTATCCCCATTTGCAATAATTGCCACATCTTGTCCGTCTTTGACTAAATGGGCTTTGCCGATTTCAAATACGGTATCTTCTTCATAAATAACCGGAATCGCATCACGGGTAAAGCGAATATAACATGGGCCATGCTTTTCAGCAACTGCTGCCGTTAATTTTTTAGCTGAAATATAATCAGCCGGCATCACAATCGTCATATTAGGAATAGTCCGCAGCACGCCCATATCTTCAATAGCCTGATGGCTGGCCCCATCATTTGCCGGCGTCACACCGCCATGCGAACAAGCAATTTTAACATTTAAGTTCGGATAACAGATTTCCTGCCGTATCATTTCACACATTCGTAAAGAACCGAATACAGCATATGTTACAACAAACGGAATTTTACCGGTCGTTGCAAGTCCGGCAGCAATACCCGCCGCATTCTGTTCCGCTATTCCAACGTTAACGTGCTGTTTGGGATATGCATTGCCAAATGCCGTAGATTTGCAAGATTTTGCAATATCTACATCTACGATATAAATATTTTTATTTTTTTCACCCAATGCAACTATTTCTTCTCCAAAACCTTCCCTAGTTGCTTTTTTTATTATATCAGCCATTACTGCACGCCTCCTTCTAATTCTGCTATTGCTTGTTTATATTCCTTATCATTCGGTGCTATTCCATGCCAGCTGCAGCTGTTTTCCATGAATGAAACACCTTTCCCTTTAATGGTATGCGCAAATATGCAATGCGGCTTTTTATTTTTACGCATGCGAATCATGTCTAGTGTATGCACAACTTGTTCCATATCATTGCCATCGATTTCATATACATCAAAACCAAAAGCTCCAAATTTTTTGCCAAGATCAATATTAGGCATAACTTCGTCCGTCGTTCCATCAATCTGAAGATTATTATTATCAACAAACACAATCAAATTATCTAATTCATATTTATGTGCTGTCTGGCAGGCTTCCCAAATTTCACCTTCCTGGCATTCTCCATCCCCTACTGCTACAAAAACCCGATAGTCCTTGTCTTCATTTTTGGCAGCAATAGCCATTCCTACAGCACAAGCCAAGCCTTGTCCCAATGATCCTGTAGAAATATCGATGCCGGGACATTTTTTCATATCCGGATGCCCTTGCAGTTTAGAACCTTCCTGCCGAAGAGTATGTAAATCTGCTTCCGGGAAATATCCCAGCGTACCTAATGCAGCATACTGAATAGGACAGACGTGTCCTTTGGATAATACAAAACGATCACGATCCGCCCACTGTGGATTTTGGGGATCAATGTTCATTTCCCTAAAATAACAAGCTGCAACATAATCTGCTACAGATAATGAGCCGCCAGGATGGCCTGACTGTGCTTCATAAATCATCGTAACAGCTTTTTTGCGTAACTCATTAGCAATTTGCTGCAACTCTTTGACACTTGTGTTTTTCATGAATAATCACCTCATATTAAATTAATTGCCGATAAAAACATCCTATATATATTCAATGCTCAACGTAGGATGTTTAACACACTGCAATCATATCATCCAGAAAAGCGTCTGTCAATGAGTTTTTATAAATTCATTTATGATAAATAAGCATCAATATTGACCGTTTATACGCAAAAAAAAAGCGCGAAAAAACTTCCGCACTTTAGTAGTTAAGCTATTTAAACGGCTTATCCGTCTAATGCTCCTTCGTCATAGAAATAACTCTGTCTGATAATATGTTCCGCATTCTGGATATCCTTATTCTTAATGACGTTAAGTACCTCGACATGCGTTTTATATAATTCTTCTGCACTTTTCTCAGAACGCAGCATATGCGTAATCGTTTTATACCGTAATGACGTTGTTAATAATCTGGTTATATGACATATTTTCCCGAATAATGAGTTATGCGTAATAAGAGCTAATGTTTCATGAAATTCATCATCCGCTAAAAATATACCTTCAAAATTATTGTCTTCAAATTGTTTTTTTAAATTTACTAAACATTTTTCCAGTAGTTCAATATCAGAGGGTGTCGCTTTATCTATTGCTAATCGCAGCATACCAAAATCATTCCATTCCCGCAATTCCATTAAAGAATCCATAGACCCTACATCATCCAAAATAATCCCATATAATAATGGATTAATCATCGCATCCGTAAATCCGTTCGTCACAAAAGTTCCCTCTGGTCTGCGAATTTCCAACACACCAAAGGAGACAAGAATTTTAATCGCCTCCCGTACAGAATTTCTGGCTGCACCAAAAGTCGCGGCTAATTCCTGCTCCGTCGGGATCTTATCTCCTGGTCGTAATTCTTTATTGATTAATGCCTGCGTCAAACGATCAACCACCTGCTGTACGACCGATTTAGTTTTTATAGGCTTCAAATATTTCTGTGTTAGTTCCCCCATAATGATAATCTCCTTAGGCAATGCCGCTTTAATTTTACAGTGTATTGTATACATAAAAACAATACCATATGATACACTTTTCGCTTAACATATGTACCTGATATTATTTCATATATAATTCCAGAACTTCTCCAATATACATACGATGCCAGCCTTCTGCTGCATACGACTTAAAAACTCGTTCATCTATGACAGATTCAGGTTTTAAATCTTGAGCATATAATTTTTTGCATACAATTCCCCATTCTGCTTCAGCAATGAATGGAGCATTTTCGATTCCATATTGAAGTGTTAATCCGCATTGTTGAAACTTATCCACGTCGCGTCCGCTATGAATACCACAGTACGTCACCTTATCATGCAGTTCTCTGGGTAATACACTAACTGTAAAATACTGATATTTTTCTATAAAGTTAAAGGTATAACGAGACTGTCGCACATAAACATTGCATGATGGCAAGTTCCACATGCGTCCTAATCCGCACCAGCCAATGGTCATCGTATTGCTGTTACTCTTGTCCCCTGCCGTAAGAAGTGCATTTTGTGTACCAAATACAGAAAATACTTCTGGTGTAAGCACATTCAAATCCACTTTTTGTAAGGCCATGAAAAATCTCTCCTCCCTATGTATCTTCAATTATTCGTTTATATTATTATACTATATTTTTCCCTGTTTAGACAATGTGTGAATTTTCACAAATAAAATTTTATGAAAAGTATAGTAATAATTTGTATGATATTGTCAAAACCGCTTATATCTTAACCAAATATCAACATAGTACCCCCAAATATGGGAACTGCGACCATCGCTATTTTAAGCAGCATAGGATTGGCCCGTCTGGTAAATTTTGCTCCAATATAGGCGCCAGCCATAAGACCGATTACTACTTTAACAAATAAATTAAAATCCAATAATCCAGAAGTCATATATCCAAATCCTCCCATAACCGCAATAGGCAAAATGACCAACATAGTCGTTCCCACCGCTTCAATCATAGATAGTCCAAAAAAAATCATCAATGTCAATTGAATAAAAGGGGTTGCTCCAATACCAAATGTTCCTGACAAAACACCGTTAAAAATCCCGGCAATACCTGCCATCAGCCAAAACTTTTTCCCCCGGGTCAGTGTATGCGGACTAATAAGGGAAAAAATACCACTATGGGGATAAAATACTTTTAAATATACTAAAACAGCAGTAATGTACAATATTGCGCCTGTTAGAAAATGCATCTGCGCCCCTGGAATTGCCGCTGATATTTTAGCTCCGGCAAAAGCACCAAATGCTCCAAAAAAACCGACGGCTATTCCACTTTTTAATACCACATTGCCTTCTCTGTAATGACTATAGGCGCCAGACAATGTAGTAAATGCCATGGCACTGAGAGAGGTGCCTAAAGACACATGAATAGGTATACCAAAAACTACAGTAAGAATCGCAATAACCACCCCGGCTCCTCCGGCGCCGACAAATCCCAAAAAACATCCCATAATAAATAAGATCAATAATATTTCCATGACAAAACTTCCTTTCATACAGTTAATGGTAAACTATCAGCCAAGCATCCACGTATTTCCTTCTGCTGCCATCTGCATCTGTAAATCACATAGAATTTCATACGTATCTCGAACTAATAAACAAAATAAGGACGTATCCGTATTTTGTTTATTTCCTGTTTGTTTTTGCATGCGCATTCACTTACTCATCATACTATCTACCTCCTCTCTGATTCCCTATATACGTTTAAGTTACACAAGAGTCTTCCTTTTAAAATTCTTCTTTCCTTTTATTATAGACTTCTTGCTTATCATTGAAAAACTAAATTTTTTTATTTTTAGCCATAGAGGATATCTATATGCTTTAAATTTAAGTGTTAGAACTATTTATATGTTATAATAAAAGTAATTATCTCGCACAGAAGGGTATCATTTTATGAACGAAAAAGATTGGGAATTGCTCAATATGCTTCACGAAGAACGAAGCATTACAAAAACAGCCAAACGATTATTTTTTACTCAACCTACAATAAGTGCAAAAATCAAACAAATAGAAAAAGAAATGGGCTGTAACATTGTCATTCGCAGTGTACGCGGCATTAGTTTTACACCGGAAGGAGAGCTTTTATGCCAATTTTCCAGGCGTTATTTACAGGACTTTCGTCAAATAAAACATGCTATTCAGCCAAAAACAACGGATATTATGGGAACATTAAATATCGGTTGTGCTAGTATTTATGCAAAGTATAAACTAGGTGATATACTAAACGATTTTTGTCACGATCACTCTGTTGTCAATGTCCGTCTGCACACCGATCTAAGCCAAAATATTTATGATAAACTTTGCGGCGGTACCATTCAAATGGGAATTATCCGCGGAGACTATCCTTGGTCTGGACCTAAATTTTTATTGCGCAGAGATCCCTACTGTATCATTAATGCTACTCCTATTGATTTAAAAAAACTCCCGCAAATTCCTATGATTTACCGCCAGGCAGACCGACCGCTGCAATCGTCGCTTCATGATTGGTGGACCAGCAACTTTAATCAATTGCCCCATACTCGTATCGAGGTCAATAGCCTTGATTTATGTATGCAAATGGTCTGCAGTGGATTAGGCTATACTCTGCTAGCTCCTTCCGGAGCAATCCCAACGCTTTGGAGCAAAAATCTATGTGATAGAAATAACCAGCCTCTCATACGGCATACTTGGCTGTATCTCAATGAACAATGTAAAGATAACAACGTTGTAAAAACATTTTGCAGCTATCTGCTTGATAGAGAAAAAAAAGAAAACATATAACTGTTTTCTTTGTATTTTCATATATTTGATTACGTATAATCAGCATTTTTTGCTTTATCCTATAGGTAATGATAAAATAAAGATATTCGGGAGGATTTTTAATATGGATAATGAAATGAAACTAGCCGTACTAATTGATGCAGAAAACATATCTGGAGCTTATATTGATATAATTTTATCAGAAGCTAACGGTATTGGCGACGTAATTTACAAACGAATCTACGGCAATTGGACCACATCACAGATGGCTTCATGGAAAAATACAATTTTGGATAATGCCATTCAACCTATCCAGCAATACAGTAATACGACAAAGAAAAACTCTTCCGATTCGGCATTAATTATTGATGCCATGGATTTATTGTATCAAAACAACTTGGATGGATTTTGTATCGTCTCCTCAGACAGTGATTTTACCCGTCTGGCATCTCGGTTAAGGGAATCGCAAAAATACGTAATCGGCATGGGAGAAAGCAAAACTCCTCGTTCTTTTATTTCTGCATGCAATAAATTTCTTTATCTGGATGTATTGCTTACACAAACCCAAGAAACGACGGTGGAGGAAGAAGAACACACCGCACTTGCCCCTAAAACTTGTATATCCCATATGGATAAAAGCGTTCCCTCCCATACTGACGATATTATAAACGAGTTTTCCCCAGACACGACCTCCGGAAAAGATATCAAAACCATAAAACAAGCATTAATTAAATTAACAGAAGAAAACTCTGATGATAATGGGTGGATTTTTTCCGGAACTTTAGGAAATTTGCTGAATAAACAGTTTTCCGATTTTGATGTCCGTAATTTTGGTTATAAAAAATTTGTTCCTTTTATCGAATCGTTAAAAATGTTTGAAGTCAATACAATTACTGACACTAAAAACGAAACTGTCAAACACAATTATTTTAGATTAAAGCCCTTGCCGCGACAGCGCTCTCACATGATACACCGCCGCAATAACCGAAATAAATAACACTATAGTTACATACCGGATAGGCTTTTCCCTATCCGGTTTTGCATATCTGTCATTCTTATTGTAAAATATAATTAAATATTAATCTCACGAAAGGAAATATACCATTATGGTCAATAATGCGGTCAGAGAAACCTTAGACACCTTGAATAATTTAAAACCCAATACAACCATCGCTTTGTCGGTTGACTTAGCTAACGAAAATCTCAACAGCATTTGCTGTATCGCTGTTGCATGGATCAGCGGCGGTAATGTCCGAGGCATTTATTATTATGCTAAGCCTCCCACAGACGATTTCAGCGCTTCCCGCAAAGTAACGGCAGTAATGGTTCAGGACAGTGATACCTTTGATGTCGTATGGGATCGTGATATTCGCCCTTTACTTAGGCATCCTACCTTATCGGCATATAAATCAGAACCTTTATTCCTGTCCATAAAAGCCAGTTATGAACAATCCGGAAAAACTTTTGCCGACAATGACTTCTTCGTTCGTGACTTATCCATTTTAGCACGTACTTATTTGCCAAATCTGGGAAATGATTCTTTATTATCAATTACACATAAAATGGATATTAATGTAGATTTAGACAGCTGCCTAAGCCGGGCCATGGCCTGTGTATGTGCAGTGGACTGGATTCAGTCAGCATATCCTGTCAATGATTACGGCATCCCCTTAGCCATCATACTGGGTTTGGTATCAGATATGCCTGCCAAGAAACCCCATCGTGGCTTTTATCTGGAAAAAAATCCAGCTCAAACACCCCGCAATCCGTATATTTTCCGTAATCCGTATATAGGTCTTGGTGTTTTTCTAATCGTTTCTGCTATCAGCATGGGATATTATATGTTCATGCAAAATGAATTAATCAATGCGCCTGCATCAAGTATCGTTGAACAAGCTGCGCCCCCTGTATATGACACCAGCCAAACATACTATATGGAAAGCGGGACATATATCATTCTTGATGCAAAAGACTTAAACAGCATACATATTACATCAAAAGAAAAAATGCAGGATACACTGCGCACAATGGTAAAAGAAGGAAAAGTTATCATCTTTTCGTCCCGGACTGCCGTTAAGGTTACCGGGAAACCATTAGACAACGGATTTGTCCCTGTTACCATTGCCGACGGGAGCAGTACAACAGCCAGCGGTTATGCCCCATTCCAAATGATCGAAAAAAAATAAAATGAGTATTAAAATAAGAGGAGGCACCATGACCCCCTCTTATTTTAATACTCATTTATTCTTTCCAATATACATCATACTTTTTAAGCAGTAATGCCGGCTTATATGAAAGTTTTGCTTTACGCAAATTTTCCAGCCCCAAATCTTCTTCTCTGTTGATATATACCAAATCCTTGTATTTTTCTAACAAAAATCGTACAAATTCCCGGTTAATCATCGTGTAGCTGCCATCATATGCTGTTTCTGCTTTTTCAAAACGCACATCAAATCCCTGTCGTCCTACTTTTTCGCCCATGGTAAAAGCTACCGGCTGATTCCCAACAAATAAAATACCTCCGTCCAGATTTAATTCATCATAAGCTGCAAAAGATTTCTTAATAGCTTCCGGTTCAGCAGTCTGTTCGCTCGTCGTTACTGTCTGACGAGTTGTTTCCCACTGTTCCAGCAAGGATAAACAATCCTGAACATGGTCGGCCGTCAATATTTCAAATCTCCAATCCGGATATCGCTTCATAAATTGATTACAATGATTGCGTTTGCCGTGAAGTTTATTACCTGCTAATTGAGCCAGCGCTTGTGCTTCATAAATATAATCTGCTGTATCTCTTGTCTCGGCAATAGAAAACCGGTCGGGAAATATCTGCTTCAATTGTTCAACTTGTTGTTCTGTAACCCCCCGCATGACAAAAGAAATTTCTGTTTTTTTTGCAGATTGCCACATCGCTAAAATGGCTCCCTGCAAATTGCCGCTTCCCATCGGATAGCCAAATGTAATTTCCTTTTCTGACGTATATCTGGAAATGAGACGACTACCCATTTTAGCAATTTCTAATCCATAAAAATTCCCCCATAAATACAACGTTCCAAAACAACCAACAGAACTCAGACTGTCTTCTGCCTTTAATAAAGTATCTATCCATTCTTTATCAAATAATTGAAGCTTACGAAAATGCAATTGCAATTTCGGATCACACGTAAACGCTGTATCGTAGTCTGCTGTACGCTGCTGACGCAAAGCATTTGAAAACATAATAACTCCTCCTATCAATCTCTTGACTTTCCTTATTTTGTACATTATTATTGTATCTAGAATAATAAATAATTCAAGTACGCACATTTAAGTATGATACTTACCAGGAGGAAAGTGTAAAATGAATAAAAATTGCATATCCCAAGAAAATTGGGGCAATACAGGATTTAGTTATACTTTATCATTAATCAGCGGCAAGTATAAAATGTCTATTTTATATACATTAGCAGAATTTGGCGTTGTCCGCTTCAATGAAATGAAAAAGTATATTGGCGTCATTTCTTATAAAACTCTCAGTTCTACGCTCAAAGATTTAGAAGCTGACAAACTAGTAAACCGCAAAGAATATCCTCAAATCCCGCCAAAAGTTGAATATTCACTTACTGAACGAGGTAAAACATTGATTCCTATTTTAGAAACACTTTGTGAATGGGGCACAAAAAATAAATTACCCAAATAATAAAAAGCTGTTCAAAAGAACGTATCTCTTTACCTTTTGAACAGCTTTTTATTATTTTTCTGCAGCCGGCAGCAACATGATACTATACCAGTAATTATGTGCCACTTCCGATCGATTTTTCTATATCATTTAAATTCCCGATTATACATATCACTTTTTTCTAAAAAATCTTCAATTGTATCAAACCCTAACCGTTTTAATAATTCAATAACATAAGGATTTTCCATAGGCGTATCATACTTGGCAGCTGCACCATATGATTGTACATGACTTTTCCCTTTTTCTTTATCGATAATTGCCCGTGGTCCGCCAACACAACCACCAACGCACCCCATCCCTTCAAAAAAATTCCCTTCGCGGTGCCCTTCCAATATATCATTTATTAACGCTTTACATCCAGGAACCCCATCTGCTTTTCGCGTATGAATCGAAATAGGCCGATTAGGATTCAATTTTTCCACCGTTTTTTGCACTGCCTCACTAACACCACCGGCATATGCATAACTAATGCCCGCACGAGAAGCATGCTGGCGGTCATCTTCTGCCAAAGATGCAAGATCAATATCAGAAGCTTCCAGCAAATCCCTTAACTCTTGATATGTCAGAACATAATCAATTGCATCAGCAATATCCGGCTCACGCCGTTCAGCCTTTTTTGCCAGACAAGGTCCGATAAAAACAGTCTTAGCCTGAGGATGAAGCGCCTTTATGGTTCGTCCGCCGGCAATCATCGGCGATACGGCTCCGGGAACATTAGGAAGTAATTGATGATAGAGTTTTTTTATCATAGCAATCCACATAGGACAGCAGCAACTTGTAAGCTGAAAGTCTGCTTCACTATTAATATTTTTATCAAACTCCAACGCCTCTTTTAACGTCAATATATCTGCAAAGATGGCCACTTCAATCATGCCTGCAAATCCCAACTGTTTCAAGGCGGTACGCAGTTTCCCTGAAGTAATATCATCACCAAACTGTCCTGAAAACGCCGGTGCTATCAATGCATACACCGGACCTTGATATGTATGCAGCGTTTCCACTACCGGCATAATATCCTTGCTGGGAGTAAGATTATGAAGCTTACATTCATCAATACACGCCTGGCAGCCTACGCATTGTTTATCATCAATAGAAATTCCCTTTTCGGGATCAGATGTAATAGCTCCAAACTCACAAACTGACATGCATGAACTTTTTCCATTTTTGGCACAGTCACAAGGTTCCGTCCTCCATACTAAAGGATGGGCCTCCGGATGAAGAAGGCAATCTAACTGATCCTCATCAGCATCTTCTGGAACAGTATAGTCTTCACCAGTTACAGCATTTTGCAGCATTTTTTTGTATAACTCATCTAGCGAACTCATATAATCCCTTCCTTTCCATTGTACACGATCCGCGAACTCCAGACCTTCAAAACATTATCCACCTATCATGATAATGCTGCATAAATAGAGTAAAAACAGGCAATATACAATAAAACAAATACCAGTCTGCGAAAAATAACAACGGGAACATGCGGAAAAATAATATGCCCCAATCCCAGTCCCATAAATAACCCCGGCAAAAGATACAATACATGTTGTCCCGCATAAAAAAAATCAGTTCCACTCAAATAAAAAGCTAAAAATGAAAATATATTCCCAAAGAAAAAATATAATATAGATGTTCCCCTCATCATTTTAGGAGTCATATTCATATGTGTCGTATACAATATGAGAGGTATTCCCCCCATCCCTGTCGTTGTATAAAAAAATCCGGATAATACACCTGTCATAAGTGATTTTTTTTTCGTTTTCTGAAAATGCAATCGTAAAAAATGAGAAATAACCAGAAATGCCAAGATAGCTAAACTGATCAAGATTTTCAGCATAGCGTTGGAAACCCCATGATAAAAAAACAACCCTACCGGTAATCCTGCCACAGCCCCCATGACCAGATGTCGTACAAGTCTAACATCCGCATCTTTGTATACTAATCCCGTTTGCAGTGTATTAGAACATATAGCAACAAGAAGCGTAATAAGTATAGTTTCTTTGGCTGCAAAAAAAAGCATCAGCATCGGCGCCGCCAGTATAACCAATCCAAAGCCGGTAATAGCCTGCACAAAAGCTGCAAAAAAAACGACAAATAACGGCTGTAGATTTTCCGGCTGCAGTAAAGCAGATACATATTCCATCCAAATTCCATCCTTATCTCATTCTAATATATTATGTTTTCAGTATATAATAACATAACAACTATGTCTATTAAGTAATATAGGAAAATTCAGAACAAATAACAACTTTATCTTCTTTGATTGCCGCTGATAGTTTCATCAGACCATTACGTGATATAACAAAATCAACATGGCGACAAGACAAATTATTAATCCATATATTCCCATAGTAAAGCGTTTTTTACGTTTTTGAAATTCACTATATTCCATATTATTAACACTGGCAAAACAATGTTGACACATAATCTTTTGTTCTCCCGTTTTTTTATTTTTTTGATATAACGGTTTTTGATTTTTAGGAATTTTTTTACCGCAAAATTCACATACTTGTTTTTCATCCATTATAGTGCCTCCCACGATATTTTTGTATTTTTCTATATTTTAACACACATTATAATAAAACTTAAAATTAACCTTTGCTCAGATTCCAAGCAAAGGTTAAAAAATTTTATATTCTATATAGAATTAATGCTATGTATTAGACCGACGCCAAATTTTTTGCTGTTCCGCTGCTTTGATCAAGTCTTCACGAAAATCAGGATGCGCTATATTAATAATCGCTTCTGCGCGCTGCCATGTTGTTAATCCGGAAAGGTTGGCCGCGCCATATTCAGTAACCATATAAGGTGCCTGCGTTCTGGGCGTTGTAATGATATCACCTTGCGTAAATTTAGGCAAAATACGAGAATGTTTAATTCCTTTTTTATCTGTAAAAGTAGATGCCATCGCTAAAAAAGCCATTCCGTGTTCTGCTCGATATGCTCCTGTAACAAAATCCAGCTGTCCGCCAGTGCCACTAATTTGCCGTGTACCTGCTGATTCCGAACAAACCTGGCCGTATAAGTCCATTGCTATACAGCTATTAATCGACACAAAATCAGAAAACTGTGAAATAGTATAGGGGTTATTGACATAACTCATAGGTGCAGAAATAATATCTTGATTATGATCCAGAAAGTCATACAATTCCCGCGAGCCATTGCAAATAGAAAATACCCCCTTTCTTCTCTGCAGTTCTTTTTTCCTATTAGTAATTTTTCCAGACTTATATAAAGTAAGATATCCATCGCTCATCAATTCCGTATGCATTCCTATATCTTTTAAATCTGATGCGGCAATGAGCGTTCCCAAGGCATTGGGCATCCCGCCAATTCCCAATTGCAGCGTGATTCCGTCATGTAAATATGGAAAAATCAGATTGGCAATTTGTTTATCTATAACCGTTGCACTGGGACTGCTGACCGTAGGAATTTCTGCATGGCCTTCCACTACTGCGTCCACATCAGAAATATGGATATGATCTGCCTCCATGCCACAGATATACGGCATCTGGGAATTCACTTCAAGAATAATCCGATCTGCCGCTTCCAAAATAGCTTGCTGGCAGCAATTCGTTAATCCAAAATTAAAATTTCCCTGCCTATCCATAGGAGTTACAGATATCATTGCCACATTGACCGGAGCAAATCCTTTTTGATAATATGATCCGCAATCCCGGAAAAGCATCGGAATATGGTATGCCCGTCCTTCGTCAATATATTTTCTATCAATCCCCGAACAATGCCATGCATTGTAAGTAAACGCTGCCCCCTGAGGATCCTGTTCAACGGTCTGTACCGGCCGCATACTGATGGCATTACGAATTTTCACGTCTCTTAATTCAGTATGACGGGCAGCGAGCGCTGCATCTAGGGCCGTCGGAAAAGAACAAGTTTGGCTATAATCAACCCAATCGCCATTTTTTACGATTTTCACTGCGTCTTCTGGTGTCTGAAGTTTTTGTTGATATTCCTTCAAAACATTCACGTTGATTCCTCCTAACAAATGAATCCCGTTATTCCACTGACACCTGAGGCGCATACTAAATAATTACAAAAACATTCATAAAAGCCCCATTTACATTCATCAGTGTTGAATACGAACCGATGTCAATTAACACACTCTATTTCACATTTTACTTTAATGCCGGATCCGGTATCCCATTCTCAGCAAAAGCCTTTGCTCGGTCAATACAAGTACCACATACACCGCAAGGACGAGTACCTCCTTCATAACAGCTCCATGTCAATTCGTAGGGTGCATGAAGACGCAGCCCCGTCCGGACAACTTCTGTTTTTGTAAAATTAAGCAGCGGTGCCTCTAAACAACAAGTATGCCCCGATCCTTCATAAATAGCAGTATTCATCGCTGTTTCAAACGCAGGAGTACAATCCGGATACGCTCGTCCTGCCGCATCATCCGCATGTGCGCCATAATAAATAACATTCGCACCAACACTAATAGCTGCCGCTGCCGCATAAGATAAAAATAATCCGTTGCGAAAAGGAACATATGTATCTACCGTACCAGTCCCACCCAATTTTTCAAGCTGTTCTGCATACGATTCATGTTTAATTTTCTTATGACTTTGCTGCAACAACGGACAATCACTTAAAGAAAACGCTTGTGACAAATCACTCTCCTGAAGTTGTACATCGTAATAATATGCCACTTTATGGGATGCTTCTATTTCCTTAACATGTTTTTGATTATAATGCATAGTCAAGGCCAACACTTCATTCTTCGTATACTTTTCTACCGCCAGCGCTAAACACGTCGTCGAATCAATTCCTCCGCTTAACAGTACAACTGCTTTCATTTTTGTCCCTCCTAGTAAAAAATATCCTATTAAGAATTATACTTCATTTTTTATTATGCAGCTACCAGCAATGAACAATTTCTCCCTGCACTCCGACAGAAACGGGATGCAGGCTAATATGCCCGCATCCCGTTTCTGTTGGAGTGTTTTAAAGGTATGAAAGGTTATTTCTACAATATACTTTCGTTAATTTTAGATAATAAATTCATTATTTATCTGAATCGTTATTATTTCTATGAGGTTCGGCATGGAAGATATCATGAATTAAACGTTTCCATACAGATTGTTTAGGATACTCTTGTTTCATCCTATCTTGCTTCTTAGATGATTCCGTTACATTGCATTGCTTTTGTGTCGTTATCATAACTCAGTCCACCTTTCTCATAAAATATACATACTTATTTTCTAATTATAATCACGTCGACATTGTATTTATAGGTATTTTATATATATAAAATATGTCAATAAACATCAGTAATATTCTTATATTATAATATATTTTTAAATGTATTTGGTATACCAAGAAATCGTATAATAGCCCTTTTGTTTAATAGAATTTTATCACATATTAATACAAATGTCAACAAAAAAAGAAGCATGTAAAATTTCGTATACACAAAATTTTACATGCTTCTTTTTAATATGCCATTCTTACAAAGGTTTTCCCTGATTTTTCAATATGATTTTTCGCCGCATCATGTGCACCTTGTTCATCATGAAGTCTAAGTTTTTGAATAATATCCGCATGTTCTTCAAAAACTTCTTGAATACGTCCTTCTTTCGTATAAGATAATTTAGTAAACGGGCTGATATAATCCCTCAACGTACTAACAAAATAATATAGATGAGGACTTCTGGCGGACTTATAAATACTTTCATGAAATTTTTTATTCAGAAGAACTGCCTTAGTAAGGTTGCCTTGTAAATGTTCTTCCAACATCTTTTGATTAATATTTTCTAAATTCACTAATTCTTTTTCTGTTATTTTAGAAGCAGCAATACTGCAGCATAATGACTCTAGTGCAATACGAATAACACCAATCTCTTCTGCATCTGCTTTCGTAAATCCAGCCACAAAAACACCCTTGCGTTGAACATGGGTAACTAACTTTTCGTTTTCCAGTTTTTGAATGGCTTCGCGCACAGGTGTTCTGCTTACTTTCAACTGCCCTGCTATATCACGTTCTACTAAATGCTGTCCCGCCTTTAGCCTGCCATCTAAAATTGCCCCACGCAATATGGAATATACGGAGTCTCTGATATTGTAGGTATTGTCAAACTTAATAGGGGAAAATTCAAAATCCAATTCATATCCCTCCTTTGCAAACATTAAAATATTTCATCATTTTTTACCGTCAAAAAGCCATAAATCAGTAATAGGAATAAATTTTCTCAAGCCATAAGAAATACTGCGTCCATTAAATAAAATATCTTCACCTAGTGATCCTGTAACCGTTTTCAAGGACTCATCATCCTCACGAATAGTAAGCTGCCACTTTCTTTCTCCTTGCGTATGACAAATCACCGATTCTTCTTCAAAGTACAAATCCAAATAAACCAATGCCATCGTTATGGCATGCTGATCCATGTGTACCATAAAATGCCGGCATGGTTCTTTTTTATTATCTGCTGTATAAGAATCAAAAGATACTTCGCCTTTATGCGTAATAATTAAATGCTGCTCTACTTCATCTTCCGGCATTTGATCCACAGTTATTGGAATTTTCGATACCAGTTCAATACTTAAAATCGCCATGCCTATATCCTCCTAAAATAATATATTATATAAACTCGAACTTAAATTATAATCATACTCTTTAATTACAATCATACCTAAATTTCGTAAAAAATGCAATGAAACCTGTCACTCTTGCATAATACCGTGAAACAAGGTACACTAATATTAGTTTAGTATTCGACAGTATAAGCAATACGTATCGCCGAATCAATAACCAGGAGGGCGTATTATGAAAAAATCAATTATATTATGTAGTATGTTTACTATGTTTACCGCAGTCACAGCATTTGCCGCGCCAGTAACAACATTATCTTCTGACCGAGGAATTGCGGTCAGTGTCGGAACAAAGGAAACCTATATAGAAGGAAAAATCAATCCTAAGACAACTATCGGCTATGAATATTTAGATCGCGATACCAATGGTCATCAAAATGACTTTTATGCTAAATATAATCTCGCCGGATCTAATATTCAAGCCATAGGCGGTTATCGCAATCACATGCATAATCAATCCGATTCCTTGTACGGCGGATTAGCCGTATCTGCACCTAGTATTCTGGGATTTCAGCCCTATGCCTCTTATGTGAAAGGCTCTAACTTTGGTGAAGCTCAGATCGGCGTTAATTTCAGTATTGCCATGGGGGTCGGCGTTAACGTAAATTACCACAATTATGTTCCTGATAACGGCAGTACCGAACATGGCCTGGGAGCCGGAGTAACTTTTAAATTCTAAATATACTATTACTATTCACTCGTATACAATTGACCGGGATATATACTTAAGAAACAATTTCTTAAGTATATATCCCGGTCCGTTTAATGTATAATCACTTATGCGTTCATCCGCATGTCATTTCAATCATTTTTTAGTTTCACTCTGTTTCCGCAAAATGAAATTGCGGATTTAAATCAGAAAAATTATTTTTAAACCCTTTTGTTGTATAAATAGAACCATCCTTTCCTGTAATTTCACAATCAGCCCCTTTAATACTATTAATAAACGCTATGCCATCTTTAGGTCCTAATACAAAAATAGCCGTAGATAGTATATCCGTTATCATTCCACAATGCTCAACAGAACCATCAATAACAATGGTATCACTCATAATACCCGTTTCTGCAGGCACTCCGGTTTGAGGATCAAAGATAAGATGATAGCGTTTGCCATCTTGTATGAAATATCTTTCATAATCTCCTGCAGTTGATAACGCCTTATCTGTAATTTTCTCAATTCCCAAATATTCCCCCTCTGTATCAGACCGAGGATGTTTTATGCCAATAGACCATGGATTTCCTTTGCTATTCATTCCAATGGCATACATAGAACTGGACCCCATATTAATTAATCCACTTTTTATATGATGCTTTTGATAAATTTTTACAATCTGATCTACACAATACCCTTTAGCAACGCTGCCCAAATCAATTGCCATTCCTGGCTGCATCAACATAACACTATGATCTTCAGGGCGCAATTTTATATTTTTATAATTCACTTTAGGCAATGTATTCTTGATATCCTCCGGCGAAGGAATATGCTGATTGGGCGTTCCAATCTGCCAAAGATTACTAATCGGTCCAACAGAAATATCAAATTTACCATTTGTTTTTTGAGAATATAAAACAGAATATTTTATCATTTCATAAACTTGGGGATCGACTTGCACAAAACTTTTACCGGCGGCATTATTAATTTTCGAAACATCACTGTCAGGATTCATCATATTTGCCAGCAAATCTATCTCGTGAATTTTTTGAAATCCTTCCTCTACAGCCGCTTTAGCCTCTGATCCAGAAGCGTACAAAGAAACCGTGGTATCCATAGCTATGCCGCTTTTTTTTTCCTCCTGCTGCGGTAACACACTGCACCCTGTTAAAAGCAATGCGCCGCATATACACATAATAATGAGTAATATTACTATTTTTCGATTCATTACAGTACCTTCTTTTCTTTGATTATGATAGGCAAAATATAATTTTATCTTTTTATAAAAACTATATTCATTGCTGTTACATTTAGAAAATATCTTGGTTTATGGTACCATTAGTATAATATTAAAGTCAACTTACAGTCTATATAAAAACTATCAAATTCCGATAAAATTTTTATAGTGTTTTTTATAAACAGATCCTATATAAAAAAACAATAATTGAATCTTAATTACATTGTCTTTTTATTAATAACAACTATAATAGTATTATGATATAATTGATTTTATTTTTGCATCAATAATCAAAAAGGTGATTTTCATGAAATTTGCAAATAATTTAACAATCAGTTCGTACACATTAGGAACTACGGTTTCATTATATGACCGTATTCATATTGCTGCCGAATCCGGCTTTACAGGAATCGGCCTGCGGGTCGAAAACTATATGGAAGCCTTGGCCGCTGGCTTCACCGATGCTCACATACTTGCTTTGTTAAAAAAATATCATCTCAAAGTCACTGAAATTGAACTACTGACTGACTGGGGAGCCAATTCTGATCGCACACCGGACCAGCAAAAAAAAGAGCAACTCTTATTTCATATGGCTCGTCTTTTTAAAGTAAAACATATTAATGCCACTTTATTTCAATCTTTTTCTGAAAAACAAATGATTTCTGCTTTAAAAAATTTATGTATACGTGCAGAAGAATTGGATATTGCTATCGAATTCATGCCTTACAGCAGTTTCCCAACACTTCAAACAGTTTGGCGTGTTATTCAGCAATCGGAATGTCAAAATGCAAAAATTATTTGCGATGCCTGGCATTGGACCCGAGCTCATCAGTCACCAGAAAACTTAGAAAACATTCCTGCAGATCGCATTGTTGCTATCCAAGTTGATGATGCTCATCGTCTTCCCTATAAAAATCTTCGTCAAGAATCCCGCCATGACCGTCTGCCTGCAGGAAGCGGCAGCAACGAAACAATAGTTATGCTGCATGCCTTAAAAACGCTAGGAGTACAACCCCGCGTCATTTCTACTGAAATGCTTTCTGACCGCATAATGTCAAAGGGTTTGTTATATACAGCAAAAACAAGTTATACTGCTGCTCAAAAAATAATTAAACAACATTGGGACACATAAACAAATCTCAGCCTCTATTGAATGCCGCACTCTCTATCTGTCATTCTATAGTTCTAACACATACAAACAAGGCGCTGTTATTCTCATAACAGCGCCTTGTCTTTTATAGTAACGATTAAGGTTTAGCAATAATAATTTTGTCATGACGAGCAAGATCATCTTGTATATCCGTCAAGTTCGGTGCTACTGCTACACGCAAACCAGCACGATTTTCAACCAATTCCATGCCGCAACAAATATCTTCTAACGCTACAACATGTGTCAATACTTGATCCACATTGATTTTTCCACTGCGTATCATCTCAATGGCCAACGCATTATGCCGTGGTGCCGAAGAAAAAGTACCATACAAAGCAATCTGGCGATAATGAATAAAATTCACATCAAAATTTAACATAGGATTGTCTTTAGGCAATCCGGCGAACAGGCAAACTTTGCCCTCTTTGCTAGCCATTTGGATTCCCATATTTTGTGCTGCGGCACTACCTGCAGTAACGATAACGACATTAGCGCCCATACCTTCCGTTAAATCCTTTACAACCTGTACTGCATCGTCTTTGCTGGAATCTATATAGGCATCATAAAGAAGTTCTCTTGCCGCTTCCAGTCGCTTGCTGCTGCGGTTAATAAGAAAAATTTTTCCCGCTCCTTGTGCTTTTGCTAATTCTGCATGCATAATTCCAATCGGGCCGGCACCGATAACAGCTACGGTATCCCCTAGCTGTATATGTATTGCCTCTTGCCCATTAATGACACATGCCAAAGGTTCCGCTAACGATGCACTAAGATAATCGACTTCGCTGGGAATAAAATTAACATTCCCTGCCGCTACAGCATTAGCCGGAACTAGAACATACTCAGCAAAGCCGCCATTATAATGATGAGCAATTGTTTTTCTCGTATAACAAAGATGCTGGCGGCCGGAAAGACAAAATGCACAATGGCCGCAGCCAATTCCCGGTGCAACAATGACCCGATCTCCCACTTTATAACGATCTACATCTTCCCCGGCTTCTACAACAACGCCTGCAATTTCATGTCCCAGCACAATAGGCGGCTTAATTGCATTATGTCCATGACGGAATGTTCGGATATCGCCCCCGCAAATAGCACACGCCTTAACTTGTACGAGTAATTCGCCTTTACCGGCAGATGGTTTAGCTATCTCTTCAACTACCATGTTGCCTATTCCTTTATATACTGCTGCTTTCATCCCAACATCCTCCTTTTACACGTTGAATAAACTTTTATTGCAATGTATTTAATTCCACTGATACGTCTTTAGCATTCACAATCCAGCGTGGCTTACCTTCTTGAGCCGTCCGCTTAATTTCTTCTAACAGCAGATAGGGTGTTCGATTAAATGCATCTTTAGTTGAACCCGCCAAATGCGGTGTAATCGTCACATTATCCAGTGTCATGAACGGATGGTTTTTAGCCGGTGGTTCTACCCACCATACATCAATAGCGGCGCCACCAATTTTTTTATCTTGCAGCGCGGCAATCAATGCTTGTTCGTCAATCAATCCTGCCCGAGCTGTATTGATAATATACGCCGTAGGTTTCATCAACTCAAATTGTGCCGTCCCAATAAGACCACGGGTTTCATCAGAAAGACGAGCGTGCATGCTAATAAAATCCGATTTTTCACAAAGTTCTTCCAAAGATACAAGTTTACAGCCTTGTGCTTCAATTTCTTCTGCCTTTACAAAAGGATCATAAACAAGAATATTTACATCGAATCCTTTAAGTTTTTTCGCTACACAATGCCCAATGTATCCAAAACCGACTAGTCCAACAGTTTTTCCGTACATATCTCCAACAAATTCATAATTGGAATACTGCTTTTTCCACTCGCCCTGTTTTAAAGCGGCATGACCGCGTCCTATATTGCGCATTTCCGTAATCATAAGAGCCACGGTGTAATCAGATACAGCATTCGCATTACGTCCCATTGTACGGCAAACGGGAATGCCATGTTTTGTTGCCGCGGTCACGTCAATGTTTTCTACGCCCGCGCGGCATACTCCAATGACTTTACATTTTTTTGCCGCTTCAATAATTTGTTCATTGATAGGCGTATGTTGTGTAATAATCATATCAACTTCTCCGACATAATCAAAAATTTCCTGTGGCGGCTTTCCCACAGACGGACCATTTTTTTCAACAATACTGCGTAAATACCAAAATTCTTCATCATTTGCCGGTTTCCAGTCAACACAGCAGACCTCGACTTCTTCACCCATAATTTCATGAACAGCAATTTTTAATTTTTCTGAAGATAATAAAGGATCCCCAATTACTAACGTTTTCATTTATATTCCTCCTTTTATTGTAAATACTTACTGCAGTCTTTTATTCTTCATCATCCCACTCTATAAGAGAAGACTGCATTTCAGTAACTGTATCATTAAAATATTTTAATGCCGGATACATTTGTTGATTCAATCTTTCATAAATATCCATATATTTTTTATGCCGTTTTTTATTCGGCTCATATACTTTTTCAGGAAATGAAACTTTTTCTACAGCATCTTCGGGACTGTCGTAGACTCCAGCGCCAATACCAGCTAACATAGCTGCTCCCAATGCCGCTGCCTCGGGAACACTTTTACTTTTAACTCGAATCCCTGTAATATCTGCTTTTAATTGCATCCAAAAATCACTTTTGGCTGCTCCTCCAATTGCATATATAGATTGAATTTCCTTATCAGAAATACGTTGCACATTGCGAACAATGCTATACATTTCAAAGCATAGTCCTTCCAAAATCGCACGTACGAAATCCCCGCGCGTCGTCGCCGTTGTAATACCCAAAAAAGCACCTCGCGCTGCAGCATCGCTGCCCAACGTGTATCTCCCAGAAAAATACGGCAGCATCATACACCCATTAGCACCTATAGGTCGCAGAGAAGCTTCTGCAACAAGTTCATCAAAAGATGCCCCTTCAAATTCCCGCTTAAACCATTCAAGAATTCCACCGGAAGAAATAATTTGTCCCATCATATAATATTTATCATTAACAACATACGACACAGATGTAAAATTTTTATTGATATATTTGGGACTGCTTTGCGGTTCATCAGAAATAAACACCAATTGCTCACTAGTTCCGGTAGAGTCCAGCATCTGTCCGGATTTTATAATACCTGTAGCAAAGGTTCCGCAAGCATAATCAATGCCTCCGGCATATACCGGAGTACCTGCCGGAAGTCCAATCATAGCAGCAACATCCTCCGTAGTCATCCCAACTAATTCGCCAGGACGTATAGGTTCTGCCAGAATATCTTCCGGAATACCGGCTTCCTCCAAAATTTCCTTAGACCAATTACGTGTACGCAAATCAAAAGCCATCGTCCGGCATGCATTATTCCAGCTTGTCCGGGCTATACCGGTTAATTTTAAACTAACAAATCCTTGTGTTTGTATCCAGCAGTGGATTTTAGCAAATAACTCAGGATGATGTTTTTTTATCCACTGTATACGAGTAATACCGGCCACCGGATTAGGATTAATTCCGGTAATTTTATATACTTGTTCTACACCAAAATTTTTCCAGGCCTTCGCAATTTTATCCGTCCTTGTATCAAACCAGCGGATCGTCGGATGTACAGCTTCTCCGCTAGCATCCAGGAACATATCCTCCCCATTAGTTGCTATGCCGATTCCGTCACAAATCTCTCCCGGAAGCGCTTGGCTGACTTCTTTTATACATGCCGCTACACCTTCCCACATTTTTTGTGGATCTAGTTGAGCCCAGCCATGTTCCAAATAAGTCGTATCCGCTGGACGTTTAGCTGTTGCCAAAAAATGTCCGTTATAATCGCAGGCTACTGCCTTATAATTTGTAGAACCTACATCTATACCTAATAAATATCCCATAAACATGTATTCCTCCTTTCTCATTTCAGATATAAAATTAAATTTCACTATAAGTTTCTCTTGTGAAATCAATCATGAAACACAAAAAAATAATAGTGATTTATTTTCCGGTGCAGTGCATTCTAAAAAATGCGCTGCACCGGGCATCATAAATACACTATATAAACATAGATATAATAAGAACTCCGGCTAAACCCATAACGGAAATAATCGTTTCCAATACACACCAAGTACGTACCGTATTTTTAACAGTAAGCCCAAAGAATTCTTTAAAAAGCCAAAATCCCGGATCATTCGGTGGACTGATAATAAGACTACCTGCGCCTGTAGCTAAAACCATCAATTCCGGACTAACCCCGGTAACCGCAACGACCGGAGCCGCAATCCCGCCTGCTGTAAGTGCCGCAACAGTTGCAGAACCACAAGCAACACGAATAACAGCAGCAACAGTCCATGCCAACAATAACGGAGAAAGATTGGATCCTGCTGCCAATGTCCCAATATAGCTGCCAACACCGCTATCAATCAAAATTTGCTTCAAGGCACCGCCGCCGCCGACAATCAGTAGAATCATAGCAATAGCCACAATGCCATCCTGTGCAACTTTCATGATGTCAACAACTGATTTTCCGCGTCCGATACCAAATGTATAGAATGCAATAAGAATAGAAATCGTCAGTGCAATGTCCGGCGTTCCCAAAAAGGTAAGTACATCAAAAACAGGCGTTCCTTTTGTAAGTTCCATTTTTGCAATAGCGGCTGCTGCCATTAAAAATACAGGCACCAATGCGGTAAATACACTAATGCCGAAACCAGGCATTTCTTCATCTGTAAATACTTTAGGTTCAAATAACCCTTCCGGAATTTCCGTTTTAATATGTTTAACAGTACCATAGAACAACGGGCCAGCTACAATCGCCGTCGGAATAGCAATAATTGCACCATACACAAGCGTCAATCCAATATCCGCATTATAGATAATAGAAATAGCTGTCGGGCCCGGATGGGGCGGAAGAAATCCGTGTGTAACAGAAAGAGCTGCTGCCATTGGAATACCTGCTTCCAACAAGGGGATTTTTGCAGCTGCGGCAATAGTAAAAACAAGGGGGATCAAAAGAACAAAACCAATTTCATAGAACAAAGCAATCCCAACAATAAATCCAGTCAGGCAAACGGCCCACTTAATATTTTTGCGGCCAAATACCTTGATAAGCGTCGTCGCAATACGTTGTGCCCCACCGCTTTCAGCCATAAGCTTACCCAGTATTGCTCCAAAAGAAACAACAATTGCCAGACCGCCAAGTGTGCCGCCTAAGCCTTTTTCAATGACCGGAACAATTTGTCCAATCGGCAACCCTTCAGCAAATCCAACAAGACCGGCTACGAGAAGCAAAGACAAAAAACTGTTCAATTTTACTTTAACTATGAGGAAAAATAAAACCAGAATACCTACCGCTAAGATGACTAGTGGCATAATAAAAACCTCCTTTTAAATAAAAATTAAATAAATAATAAGGAAACCCTTAATTATATGTTATTTTGATATGCTGTAATATCAGAAAATTCCTGCTGAAGATTCTTATATAATCGTCCAAAAATTGCATACAATTCCTCATACGTTTTCCGATTTTCCGGATTGGGCACATATAGTTTTTTTGTATGAACAAGATCTTTGGTATCTCGAATACTCTTCATCCTGCCGCTGGAAATAAAACCTAAAACAGCTGCACCGAATGCCGCTCCCTCACTGTTATCCGGCAAAATAAGCTGTTCATTTAAAATATCAGAAAGGATTTGAAGCCATAAATCTGACTTTGTAAAACTTCCGCTGACACGGATATCTCTAACATCTCCAAAATCTTTTAAGGCATCCATCACACTGTTCAGGCTATAACAAATACCTTCCATCGTGGCACGAATAATATGTGAACGACCATGGTTTAAAGATAGCCCAAAAAGCATCCCCCGCAATTCGGAATTCCAATATGGTGCACGCTCTCCGGTAAAAGCAGGCATCATAATAAGTCCATCTGAACCAGGAGCTACATGGGAAGCCTTCATTGTCATCAAATCATACGGATCCACGTCAAGATTTTCCATTTGTGCGCCGCTGTAATGACAAATTTTGTCACGAACCCAGCGCAGAATCATTCCGCCATTGTTAATGGCACCTCCGGAAACCCAGACATCATCCACCAAATTATAACACCACGTACGCATTCCCTTACTGTCTATCATCGGCTTACCCGTAAGCATACGCAGCGCACCGCTGGTACCAATAGTGGCACTGAGCTGTCCTGGTTCCACAGCCCCGATGCCAACGTTTACAAGAACTCCGTCAGTTGCACCAATAACAATGGGCAGTCCTTGGGGAAGATGCATTCGTTTTGCTGCCGCATTGGTTACTGCATGTGAATACGTCGTAGAAACAACCGGCGGCATTGCGTCTCTTGAAACGCCGGCAAATTGCAGTATTTCATCATCCCAATCCATTTCTTTCTCATTATACATGCCGCTGGTACTGGCAGCAGAATGATCGATAACCCATTGCCCCGTCAGTTTTTCAAAAATATAATCTTTCAAGGAGCCTACGTATTTCATTCGCTTAAATATTTCCGGTTGGTTACGCTTCAACCACACTATTTTTGCCAAAGGATAGCAGGCATGAATCGGACAGCCAGTTCGTTCATAAAATATTCGGCAACGTACCGCATCTTTTTTTAATTCCCGTACAATATCTGCACTGCGGCTATCAGCCCAAGTCTGCATATCCATAAGTGGTTCATGATCCTTATCCAAGCCGGCGAAACTATGCATAACGGTACTTAATGCCACACCAATAAGCTTGCAATTTTTATAATGAAGTGCGTCCACTGTTTTACGTATAACAGCTTCTATGGCTTCATAAATTTGCAAAGGACTTTCTTCTGCCCAATTGGGATGCGGCGTCAACAGCGGATAGAACGCTTCTGAAGAAGCTACGTTTATTCCCTCTGCAGTATACGCGATAGCACGTACTCCCGTCGTTCCCACATCGACACCAATCCAGACTTCTTGCAATAAGGCGTCTTGTACCATTCTAATCCTCTCTTTCTCCGGATTGTATCCGAAATCCATAATTTATTTCTCCCAACATTATATACATCATCATCTTTTACCCAGATTCACCCAGCCGACGAATCTTCTATCCGTTTCGCAGCAAAAAAATGATATCTACTTATCATTTATTCGTATTATACATTCATTTTTTTGATATGTAAATAACATTTAAAAATAATGCCTATTCTTTTTGTACATAGTAAATTCAAAAACAAGCCATGTATTGCATCTTTCGCAAATAGCTAGTTAAAGCCATTTTTAATGTGTTTACTACACAAATAAAGTATACATATATGGACATTCTTAGTTAAAATATCTATTTTATATAAATGATAGTTTTACATCAAAAAAATATATACAGCTCTTGAAAAAGATAGTTTTGTATCATATAATAGCAATAAATCATCGTAATGTATCCAGCCCATGCAAAAATGAATCATTCTGTTTACTCATTTCAGATACGCAAACGGTAATTGCCGTATCTATTATTTTTTTAACATAAACAGGAGGTTTCTTTATGTCAAATCGTTTCAGTACATTTCCAACCTATCAAAAAGCTATTGCTAAAGTTCATTTAGGTTCTTGCGGTGTCGATCAAAAAAAACTCGACAAACCGATCATTGCCGTCGTCAACTCTTGGAATGAAATTGTTACAGGGCATGTACATCTGCGTGTTCTCGCTGACCAAGTCAAACAATCCATCACCGACGCCGGCGCCGTACCATTAGAATTCAATACGATTGCCATTTGTGATGGCATCGCTCAAGGTCATGCCGGAATGAAGTATTCGCTGGCTAGTCGCGAACTTATTGCAGATTCAGTTGAAGCCATGGTAAAAGGACATGGCATCTTCGATGGGATGGTCATGTTAGGCTCTTGTGACAAAATTGTCCCCGGCATGCTTATGGCTGCCGCCCGGATAAACATTCCAACTATCATGATTACCGGCGGCCCCATGAAACATCACATTACACCGAAAGAAAACAAAGCCGCTCGTCAGGAGTTTATTCACGGTAAAATTGATGAGCAAAAACTGTTGGACGTGAGTGCTGAATATTATACAGGGGCCGGTGTCTGCCCATTTTTTGGAACAGCGAATACCATGTGTGAAATAGCTGAGACATTAGGTCTTACACTCCCTAATGTCTCCACCGTACTTGCCTTAAGTGACGAACAAAAGAAATTAACAACAGAGGCTGGCCGCACTATTGTAAATCTTGTAAAAAAAGATATAAAACCACTCGACATTCTTACCAAAGAAGCATTTGAAAACGCTATTACCGTCACATTAGCTATGGGCGGCTCTCTAAATAGCACGCTTCATATCCCGGCCATTGCCGCCGAATGCGGTATCCCTATTTCTCTTGACGATTTTGATCGCATCAGCCGTAATACACCTTTAAATACACGAATTTGTCCAAACAGCAAGATATATGCAACCGGCGATTTAGACACTGTCGGCGGTTTAAAAACGGTCATGAATGAGCTGCGGTCCATTCTTCATACAGATTGCTTGACCGTAAATGGCCATACAATCGGAGAAAATATTGCCGATGCAAAACCAGCAGATGGTGAAATCATACGGCCTATAACCAATCCTTTTGAAAGAGAAGGCGGTATTGCCGTGCTGTATGGTAACTTGGCACCAAAGGGCAGTGTTGTAAAATGTTCTGCAATCCCAGAAGATCAGTGGATATTTGAAGGACCCGCCATGGTATTTGATTCTGAAGAAGATTGTACTGATGCCGCTTATGCACATAAAATTCCAGATGGAACTGCTGTTATTATTCGATATGAAGGACCTTCCGGCGGCCCTGGAATGAGAGAAATGCACCGCGCCACAGAAATCCTAGCTGGTATTCCCGGCGTTGCTATTATTACAGATGGCCGCTTTTCCGGAGCTTCTGCCGGAATATCTGTAGGATATCTATCTCCGGAAGCGTATGCAGGCGGTCCCATTGGGCTTGTTCAAAATGGCGATATCATTAAAATCAATATTCCCAAACGAAAATTAGAATGGTGCGTTTCTGAAGACACCGCAGCAAAACGCCGTACGACATTTCAACCGGTAGTCAAAGATGTAAATAGTAATTTCCTGCATTTGTACAGAGAAATATCAGAAGACGCTTCAAAAGGCGCTGTACGTAAAAAATTCTAAGAAAGGACGTAATCATATGGCAAATTCCAAGCAGCCACCAGCAAACTGCTTACTTCTCCTGTTGTCCAACTATCCTTATTTCACAAAATCTCAGCAAAAAATAGCGGATTATATTTCTGAAAATCCCCATGAAGCTATCCGTCAAAGCATTTCAGAAATTGCTGAAAGTACCGCCAGTTCAGAAATCACAGTTTCTCGTTTTTGTCATAAAGCCGGCTTCAATGGCCTGCAGGATTTAAAAATTGCTTTAGCTTCAGAAATTTTTACACCTTTGGAATCAGTTTGCCAAGATATCAACACCTATGATACAGTGCAGGAAATTGCCTCTAAAGTATTTTATAATACGATCAACAGCTTACAAGACACCTTGAAAGATCTCGATTCTGAAGCGGTCAATAAAGCTATTGATTTGATTTATAACGCACATAAGATTGACGTATATGGATATGGCGTATCTTCAGGTGTCGCCAAGGATATCGAAAATCATCTCCTGCGTTATTCTAAACCGGTCCATGCTTTTTCCGATCTTCATATGCAAGTAACTTCAGCTACGTTGTTAACCCCTGAAGATGTGGTAATTATCGTATCCCATTCCGGTTCTAATCTCGATCTCATTACCGCCGCAAAGTTAGCAAAAGCTAATCATGCTAAAATTATTGTTCTGACAAGTTATAAGACAAGCCCGCTTTGCAAATTGGCCGACATTATTCTCTGCGGTGCCGGCAGAGAGGTTACCTATCGTTCTGAAGCTACAGCTTCCCGGTTGGTTCATTTAGCCCTGATGGATATTATTTATACCGGCTTAATGATGAAGGATCCCAATAAATTCACGAAAAACATGAACAAAATGCGTCTGGAAATAGCAAAGCGGCGCGTATAATAAGAATCTCCTTATTCACTTATATAAAAAACAGCAGCGGTACTTCATTCGTGCCGCTGCTGTTTTATTTTATTTTTTATAATGCTCTTTCCATTCATGATGAAACGAGCCTTCTTTATCTACCCGCTGATATGTATGTGCCCCAAAATAATCTCTTTGAGCTTGTATAAGATTAGCACCTATCGTTCCCCCGCAATATCCATCAACATATTGTAATGCACTGGAAAAAGCAGGTACAGCTACCCCATTTTGTACTGCTAAACAGATAATATCACGCAAACTTGCTTGATTTTCGTTTATTTTTCCATAAAAGAACTCATCAAACAAAAGATTGCTCAACTCGGGATGTCTTTCATATGCCGTCATGATTCTATTTAGAAATTGTGCTCGAATAATACACCCGCCACGAAAAATAGCGGCAATTTTGCAAAAATCCAAATGCCATCCATAATGAATGGATGCCGAACGATACAACGAGAACCCTTGTGCATAAGCCACAATCTTTGCAGTATATAAACTTCTCCGGACTTGTTCCACAAAATTCGTATCTGCACAATGTTCCCGGATTGGATGCCCAATCAGTTCAGCCGCTTTGCTGCGATCTGTCATCAGATTTGATAAGACGCGTACATTGCAAGCGGTAGTAATAATTGAAACATCGACACCTTGCTTTAATGCTTCGATGCTCGTCCAACGGCCGGTTCCCTTTTGCCCTGCGCAATCAACTATTCGTTCTACCAAAGGAGTTCCATCAGCATCACACTCGGCCAGAATATCCGCAGTAATTCCCACTAAATAACTATTTAGTTCTCCTTGATTCCACTGGCAAAAAATTTTTGAAATTTCCAGGTCTGTATATCCGCCTATATATTTCAACAAGCGATACGCTTCTGATATCAATTGCATATCCGCATATTCAATACCGTTATGAACCATTTTAACGTAATGGCCGGCTCCATCGCTTCCAATAAAAAAGCAGCACGGCTGTCCCTCTATTTTAGCGGCAATTGCTTCAAAAACAGGTCGAATATTTTCATAGATATCTATGTTACCGCCAGGCATCAGTGCCGGTCCACTGCGTGCTCCTTTTTCACCGCCGGAAACACCAATGCCAAAATAATGGATTCCCTTTTCAGATAAATACGTGAACCGCCGCTGTGTATCTTTAAAAAACGAATTGCCGCCATCCATAATAATATCGCCGTCACTCAAAAAAGGAAGGATTTGTTCAATGACTGTATCCACCGGTTTTCCTGCTTTGATCATCAGAAACACACGGCGCGGTTTCGTTAACGAATGTAAAAACTCCTGCAAATCATAAAATCCCTGCACTCCTGAATGCGGCTTGTCCGTAATAAATTGCGTCGTAAATGACGATTCAAAATCATACCCTGCGACAGAAAATCCATGATCTGCCATATTCAGCGCTAAATTGCTTCCCATAACTGATAATCCAATAATGCCGATATCTATGCTTTCCATATATACGCTCCTTACGTTATAAAATACTAACTTTACTCTTTTATCATACCATATTCATTTCTATTTGACAGCAAAACAAGCAGAATATATATTTTTCTCTTATTCACTTTTCTGTAAGCAAGTATATATCTACTTATCACTCATGGATACATAGTATCATTTATTAAACAGTTTTGTTTTTATAAATTCAGAAGTCATCCGGTAGCATACAAACAAGAACGCACCTTATATTTTTTACCCTGATATTTAATTTTTATTGAATATAATAATATATACATATTTTTTTTAATATTTATATTAAAAATTTAATTCACACCCATATTGCAAATTATCTGTTGTCTTAGTATAATGAAATTAATAAATTACCCAAAGTAATTCATGAGATTACATTTTAGAATTTATTTATTAATTATGTAATTATGATAATTTTTAATGCACTAATGTATACATTATTCAGTATTCTCAGTTATTTTAAGGAGGTATGTATTATGATTATCGGAACCGTAAAAGAAATCAAAGATCATGAATTTCGAGTAGGTTTGACACCAGCAGGCTGTCATGCTTTAAAAGAAGCAGGACACACCGTGTTAGTAGAAAGCGGTGCGGGTAAAGGAAGTAATTTCAGTGATGAGGAATACAATGCGGTAGGTGCTCAAATACTAACTAAAAAAGAAGTTTTCGACAACGCTGATATGATCATTAAAGTAAAAGAACCGTTATTCCCCGAATATGATATGTTTCATAAAGGACAAATTCTCTTTACATATCTGCACTTAGCTCCGGAACCAGAATTAACGGCTGCACTGCTTCGCAATCAAGTTATAGGAATCGCATTTGAAACGGTACGGGATGCAAATAACTCTTTGCCGCTTTTATCTCCTATGAGCCGCGTAGCCGGCCGCATGAGTGTACAAATCGGTGCACAATATTTAGAAAAACAATATGGCGGGAAAGGAATGGTTTTAGGCGGAGTTCCCGGTGTAGAACCTGCTCAAGTAGTTATTATCGGTGGCGGTACTGTCGGCTTAAATGCCGCAAAAATGGCAGTAGGACTCGGAGCCAAGGTCGCGGTCCTCGACATGAACCCTGAACGGCTGTCTTATATTGACGATCTGTTTAACGGTCGTGTAGAAACTATTGTTTCTAATTCCTTTGAAGCCGCCGTATGGGCAAAAAAAGCAGATTTGCTCATCAGTTGTGTACTAATTCCGGGAGCAATGGCTCCTAAAGTGATAAAAGAATATATGGTCAAGGAAATGAAAAAAGGTTCCGTTATTGTTGATGTTGCCATTGATCAAGGCGGCGGCGTAGAAACCATTGATCACGTAACAACCCATACAGATCCTGTTTATATAAAATATGGCGTAATTCACTATGCAGTAGCAAATATCCCAGGTGCTGTTCCCATGACTTCGACTATCGCTTTAGCGAACTCTACACTTCCTTATGCTTTGAAAATTGCCAACAAAGGCTGGAAACAAGCACTGCAGGAGGATTCAGGACTTGCTCAGGGCTTAAATACCGTCGATGGAAAAATCACATGCAAAGCAGTCGCCCAAGCTCGAAATTTACCATACACCTCTTTATCTGAAATACTCGATTAATTGTAATTAATCGAGCAGGATGGCATCTATTAGTTGAGGTGGCCGGCCTCTCACAACACCATATACACCGTTCGGTATACGGCGTTTCAATTATTTAAGTGCTGTTTTCGTAATCGCTCGTATTGGCTCGAGAAGTCATACTATCCGGCCAATGCGAGCGTTTCCTTTGTAATGGAACGTGCTTGCTGTGACCCGGTCTATGATCATGGGAATACCCAGTTGTCGTACGCCGCCTTCTGGTTTAGGGATTTTCTTGCGTCGTACCGGACTGGGTTCATCCTTTCCGCAACTGTTGCAGGAGTTCCTCTTTATGTTCCTTCCGCTATGGCTGAGCCGCTTCGACTGTCATTCCGTTTATGCCCAGCGCGCCATAGTTTCGTTTGACCTGTTTGTTCGCGTGGTTTAGGTTGTCCTTGTCCCGTATGCGTTCCATCAAAATCGCCAGCACCGTTTCTTTCTCTGTCATCCGGAGAGCCGGTACTCGGCACTCCCGCATATCTTTCCCGTTCCACGCTATCCGTTTGTGGGCAGCCCATTCGGTTTTCTGTGCTCCTCGTACTGGCTTCCTTCAGATTCCACCTCACAATGGCCCCCTTGCCTTAGGTTATGTGCGTGGCACTATTAAACCGGCACTCGCGACTCTCACCCATTATACTGCGCCTATGCCGGGCGTACAACCGAAACCAAAAGGCCCTCGGAAATTCGAGAGCCTTTTGTGTTATGTACAGTCACCCATTTTATTTTTTATATGTGAGTAAAAAATACGGCACAATCATTGTTAGCGAGGATGCTCAAAGATTGCGCCGTATCATATAGTAAAAGCAGATGCAACAAAAAAAAAAGTAAAAATGCAGTCCGCCGAACTACCTAAAATTTATACGTATCTTTCATTTTTTCAAGAAAAGCAATAAGGCATTGAAGCTGTTCATCTGTCTGTCCTGCATTCATCATAATGCGGATCAGTGCATGTCCCGGTTTAACAGCCGGATACCGAAACATACCGACCATAATATTATTTTCCAGACAAGCCTCATATACCTTAACTGCTTTTTTGTCATTTCCTATAATGACAGAAATAATGTAAGATGGTGTATCGTTGAGACGAAAATGCTTTTCTTCCAAAACTTGACGTAGTTTCAACGAACGTTCCAAATATTGATCCATAATTTCCGGATGTTTCTCCAGTTTATGCAAAATATAGGTAATGGTACTGGCAGTCGGTGGCTGAATAGCTGCGGTAAACAGAGAAGTTCCCGATAATAGTTCAAACATGGTAATCATATCTTTAGGACCGGAAATTGCCCCACCTTCCATACCTACTGCTTTAGAAAATGACACCATGACAAAGGTAGCTCTGTTCATTTGTTTGAATTCTTCTGAAAATAACCGCTGCTCCGGACCATAAAACATAAAGCCATTTGCATTATCCACATAGCTGATCGCTCCATACTTTTCACAAGCATCTAAAAGTTCTTTCATCGGTGCAATGGATCCATCAGCAGAATAAATGCTTTCAAAGACAACGACAATCTTTTTATGTGTTTTAGACAAACGTTTTAATAAAATTTCCAAATGTTTGGGATCATTATGCCGAAAAGGAAACAACTGTTTGCCAAACTCCAAATGTGATGCTGCTTTCCATAGACTCCAGTGACAATCTCTATCAAGAACGAATACAGCATCACTGTTGTTAATGCCGCAAGTAGAACTAAAATCAAATTTGCAAGTCATTGCATTAATAAAGCCAATATTAGCCAATAACCCGCTGGCAAAGGATATAGAACGTTCTTTTCCCGTAATACGAGTTAATTCTTCTTCCATCTCTTTATGCGCACTGCTGACTCCTTGAGTAACCCGTGAACCGCCAGTAACCAATCCATATTGTTTCGCTGCTTGTAAAAAATGTTTCATTACATCAGGTTCTTGATGCGTATTTAACACATTAATACTAGCAAAATTAATGTATTCTTTATCATGATATGTAACTGTAGGACCTACTGGCTTTGTTGTTGTGGTTACTTCATGATAAAAACCATCTTTACAAAGCGTCTCCAAAAAACAAGAAAATCCCCATATATCCTGTAAACTACTTGATTGATCCGGTTGCTGCTTCATTACCATTGATTCCTCCACCCATGACAAAGTCGTTTATTTGCTTTAATTACATCAGTAAAAACGGCAATCTTAAAATATACATTTATGTAATGTGTAACTAGTATACTATAGAGGCCGTAACTTTTCCGTAACTTTTTACTTCCAGACAAATATTTTCAAAAAAATATATTCTTTTTTCAACATACCTAACAAAAATGACTGGCACCACATTACTTATGCCAGTCATTCCTATTTATTTCAAGCTGTTAATATATGATTGTATGCGTGCATTCGTTTCTTCTGCCCAAGAATAATGTGCCATATATCGCCCATCATAGATAGCGATCACTTCTTCGTCCCCCGTTAACAAACGTTTATAATCACTTTCATAAAATTCAGAATGAACAAAGCGCTGCGCAGTACCTGAAGCCAAAATAAAGCCAATCCCGGCTATATTCAATATTTCTCTCAATCGTTTGTATGTCACACGGCAGAGTGCCTGTGCTCCCGCATCATATGGACGATCAGCCCAAAGATGCCCTATAATTTGCTCTGTCGTTACACTGCCGCCAGCCGCATCAACAAGCACTGCCAAAAGTTCTTTCGCTTTTTCACTGTTAAAATAGAGAAGTTTATGATTCACATATACATCAAAAAAAGGCAATGTTCGTATAAATACCTGTTTCGTCGGTGTATATATAATTTGTTCCGCTTTTTCTATCGCTTGGCGGATGCATTCTTTATTATATGGCTTGAGTATATAGCTAACCGCTTCCGCATCAAATGCGTCTAATGCAAATGTATCATATGCCGTCAAAAATACAATTTTTGTGTTGCTGTTGATTTTCCGCAATATTTTCGCCAATTCCAGTCCCCGTATTCCCGGCATCTCAATATCAAGAAAAGCAATATCTATCGTATGCTGTTCTGCATATTCTTGTGCCGGAGCCGCCTCTGTAAACGTTTTCAAGGTGGTAACATAATCCAGTGTATGAATGATATATTCAAATTTTTCAACAGCAGCAACTTCATCATCTACATATATAATGTTCATACCCGACTATCCAATGTCATTAAGTTAAGAATTTAATCAGGATTTTCAAAAAGAACCGAGTGCGAAAAAGCGCACCCGGTTCTTTTTTTCAATGAATCAGCATAAATCTTTTTCACAAAATGTAAAAAAAGGTTGACAAATCAACCAAAAAATGCGGCGAGGCCCCTGGAATGAATACATTTTAGGAGGTTTCGTTCATGAATTTTTCTGAAAGCGTGAAACAAGTATTGTTAAGAAAAATACAGGAAATGGCAGCTCGGCCAGAAGCATTTGTGCGTAATCCTGGCAGAGATTTCACAAGAACGCGAAAGTTAGATTTTGCAACAACTATTAGATGTCTAATTGCCATGGAAAGCGGTAGTTTGAAAAAGGAACTGCTGGAATTGTTTCATTACCATTATGACACCGCAACGACCTCGGCTTTTAGCCAGCAACGCGAAAAGATATTGCCGGAAGCATTGGCGTTTCTTTTTCAGGAGTTCAATCACGCCTTTACACAGAATCAATCCTATCGTGAATATCGATTACTTGCTTGTGATGGCACAGCATTAAACATCTCACGAAATTCAAGTGATCAGGAAAATTACTTTCAATCAAATCCCGGAGAAAAGGGGTTTAGTCAACTACATCTGAACGCCCTGTATGATCTAGGCAGCAGACGGTACGTGGATGCCGTAATCCAACCAGGAAGGAAAAACAATGAGTGCCGCGCTCTGACAGACATGATTGATCGGTGCAGCTCCGGAAACAAGACGATATTTATTGCGGATCGCGGCTATGAATCTTACAACATTTTTGCCCACGCTGAACAGCGGGGCATGTATTATCTGGTACGGGTAAAGGATATAGGACGCAATACCAGCATGACTTCCAGCTTTGGGTTGCCACAAACAGGGCAATTCGATATGGACGTACATCTAACCTTAACGCGCAAACAGTCAAAGCAGGCAAAAGCTTGTTCAGGAATATACAAATTTCTCACGAATAATAGTACCTTTGACTATCTGAAACAAAATGAGTCCTATCCTATTACCTTACGCGTCGTGCGTTTTCCGCTCCCGGAAGATTCCCATGCATGTGTTATTACTAATCTGCCCAGAGATACGTTTCCCATGGATGAACTCAAGAAACTCTACGGTATGCGATGGGGAATCGAAACATCCTTTCGGGAGTTGAAATATGCCATTGGCTTAAGTTGCTTACATGCAAAAAAGGTGGAGTATATCAAGCAGGAAATCTTTGCCCGACTGCTTCTTTATAACTTTTGCGAAATCATCACGATGCATGTGGTAATTCAGCAAAAAAGCACGAAGCATATATACCAAGTGAACTACACGCTGGCAATTCACATATGCAGGCATTTTTTACGATTTCATACGAATATATCTCCACCCGATGTTGAGATGCTGATACAGAAAAACGTTCTTCCTGTCAGACCCGGGCGTAGTGACCCTCGCAAAGTCAAGCCTAAGTCAGTCGTGAGTTTTCTGTATCGGGTAGCATAATCTCTCCTCTACTATATCCTTTTTATTGGCAGATGACAATCTGTCTTTTTGTGCTACCCCAAAACAGACAAAAATACAGGGGGCTGTTGTTTCATACTCTCCCTGTATTTTTTGCCTGCTTTTTTCACGCGATTTTTCTTAACTTAATGACATTGGCCGTGCAACGGTCTACTCGCTAGCCAATGCGAATGGAAAATGTGCTCCCGGTTTAAAGGTGGCTCCTAAGGCATTCACAATTATATATTAAGTGGAACTTGGTAAACCCTATATGTTCCCCGAATGGGGGTATCTAACCGCAAGGGATGAAACGACATAGAGGGCAGAAGAAAGAGATAAAAAGCGAAGGCTGATTTTGTAATGAGAGCAGATAGAGGTTCTCACTTTACCTTGATCTGAAAGGGTGCTGACTTATCTCATGGTAGTTTTTGGCAGGAAGGATTGTATATCTATGAATTCCAGTAAATCAACGACGGGTAAACCCGAGAAACTGAAAGACACAAAAGCACTCGCACTTCAATGGGATTCCATGAATTGGTGCAAAATTGAAAATGATGTTAATAGACTACAATCACGAATTGCTAAGGCAACAGCGGATGGCGAAAGAAACAGAGCGAAAAGATTACAGTATTTATTGACCCATTCTTTCTCAGCAAAGGCATATGCGGTGAGGAAAGTAATAACAAATCAAGGTAAGAAAACACCCGGTGTAGATAAAAAGCTATGGTCTACTGCAGCATTAAAAATGAAAGCGGTATTGCAGCTTACCGATAAACAATACCAGGCAAGACCACTGCGAAGGGTCTACATCAAAAAGAAAAACAGCAAGAAGAAACGACCTCTTGGAATTCCAACCATGTATGATCGGGCAATGCAGACACTATACGCCCTTGCACTTGAACCCATTGAGGAAACCACCGCTGATGCCGTTTCCTTCGGTTTCCGTAAAGGAAGGAGCGCCAAAGATGCAGGAGAACAAATCTTCTGCGTTTTGGCAAGAAAATGTTCTCCCAAATGGATTGTAGAAGGAGATATAAAAGGTTGTTTCGACAACATCAATCACGAATGGCTGATTGCAAATATCCCAATGGATAAAAGAATTATGCGTCAGTTCCTTAAAGCTGGTTTCATGTATCAAGGGACCTTATTCCCGACACAAATCGGTTCTCCCCAGGGTGGAGCAATCTCAAGCATCTATGCAAACATGGCACTGGATGGCCTAAAAAAACTTATACAAGATAAATATCACCGGAATTCTAAGGGAAATATAGAAAACCACTATCGAGCAAAAACAAAGGTCAATTTAGTACGTTATGCAGATGATTTTATCATAACCGCCAATTCAAAAGAGATTGCGGAGGAGTTAAAACTTCTGGTGAGTCACTTTTTGCAATCTCGTGGTCTGCAACTATCAGAAGAAAAGACTGCAATCACTCACATTGACGATGGTTTTGATTTCCTTGGCTGGACTTTTCGAAAATATAACGGAAAGCTCATTGTAAAACCTTCGAAAGATTCAGTAAAACGAGTGGTAAGGAAACTATCTGACATTGTTCTCAAAGAAAGCAAGGCAAGCGCCCAAGAAGATATGATTCGCCGGCTAAATCTTGTTTTACGAGGTTGGACTAATTATCACCGACACACAGTTGCAAGCAAAACGTTTTCAAATATTAACAACACCTTGTATGTACTGTTACAAAGATGGGCAAAACACCGTCATCCCAATAAAACTAGTTGGTGGCGACTTAATAAGTATTGGCATAGTAAAGGAAACAAGCCCTGGCTATTCTCTACTGGTACAAATGAACTAATCAATCTGCGGACAATTCATATCGCCCGACATCCGAATCTTCAGATTAGTAAAAATCCTTTCTTAGACAAGAAATATTTCAATGACAGGAAACTAAAGATTCAACGGATAAATGCCGCCTAGAAAAAGGTTAAAAACTGCTTGAGCCGTATGAGCGGGAAACTCTCACGTACGGTTCTTAGACGTGGGAAGGGGAGCAATCCCTTTTCCTTAGTCGATTTTAAAAATGAACTGCTTGAAAAGGTAATTACAACATTCAAAATTAAGCGGTCTTTGAGTATGAAGGGATGTCCGTATGACAATGCTGTTGCGGAGGCGACATTCAAAATATTTAAAACGGAATTTATTTATGGACGCAATTTTGACAGTTTAAGCCAGTTGTGGTACGAATTAACGAGTTATGTGAATTGGTTTAATACTAATAGAATTCATGAATCATTAAATTATATGACTCCGGTGGAATTTAGAAAATTGACCTTATAAAAAGTGTCCGACAAAGTGTTGACAATCCAAAAACCGTGAACTTTTTGACACATACCATTATTGGCACTCGCTTGACAAGAGTGCTAATAATGCGTATACTATAGTTGTAAACAGGAAAAGAAAGAAGGAATTTACCATAAAAAGTCAAAAGGACAAACACGATCCTGCAGATATGATTTTTGATTTGATTGAAGGGAGATTGGTATTATGAAAAATTTATTGCCCGTTAATGTTGATAACTTTTTTTCGCCGGATCCCATATTTGATAATTTTTTCAATCGGTTCTTACAGCCGATAAAATTTAGTCAGATGACACTTCCGAAAGTTGATGTGCAAGATACAGACAAATCTTATATTGTTACCGCTGATTTACCGGGTGTTGCAAAAGAAGATATTACCATTACCTATGATAATGATGTCTTGGTCATTGCGGCACAGAATAATCAGGAAAAAGAAGAACAAAACAGCGATACAAACTATATCCGTAAAGAACGTGTAAGTAGTGCTTTTAGCCGGCAGTTTGTTGTTCGCAATATTGAAAAAGATAACATAGAAGCTGCCTTTTCTAATGGCGTCTTAACGATTACATTACCGAAAACAGATTCAGCTGTTGTAGACGCTACCCACCGTATCGATATTAAATAATCGGTGCTGAATCATATAGATTTCACTTTATGTTAGCCGTTCCGGAATTTTCTGGAACGGCTTTTAAAATATTTGGATTTATTGATATACTTTATGATCCATATTTTTCCCAGTGATATTGGGGAATACCGGAAAAACCAAAATCAGTTAAGATTTTATTTATGTCTCGAATCATCATGCAGAAACTACTTCGTGTAGATCGAAAGCGTTTACCCGTCAGAAAATCTGTATTATTGGCAATAAAATGGGCATGAAGATGATCAGTGTTAGACCGGGAGGCAGAGCGATATAAAAACGATGGTATAATTGATTTGAATGTAGCGGTTTACCTTTCTATTCAATTTTGGGTAAGTTTCAGAGCATGTGCCAATAGATTAGCTTATTCATTACATCTTTTGCCATTTACATCAAAAACAGATTTAAATCGGAGAATTTCATTATATAAGCCGGATAAGAAAAAAAGAGTTCGGAATTGATGTGGAAGATATTAATTTAGTGAGACAATCAATAGATTCTTATGAGTTTTTTTCTGTAGAGAGAATAATCTGGTTTGGTACCAATTCAAAAACGATTTCATATACAATGAAAATCGTATGTAGGGAGTAAAGCTTGATGATGATTTTGTTGCTGGAATTGTAACTGATTTGCGCTTTAATAAACAAGACAGTGAGTATTGTAATTCTGTTACAGTCCCTTTTCTAACTACAAAAAATGCCTCTCCGAAAAAGGAGGGGTAAATCGAAACGGATTACAGAGTGTTGCACGACGGATTCCAGAAATTGGCTCGCCAAGCTGTCGGAAAGTATTCTATCGCGTGAAAATGGCGATGGCGTGTGCAAGCACCAAATATTTGTATAGTACATCATATATTCGTCGTAAAAAATGTTGTTTATTTTCTTAATATCGTTGATATTTTTGATTTTCTGTGCTATGCTATACTTACGTTATCATGTGGAGGTGAGTGTATGTACCGATTTGCCATTGAAAAACTCTATAAATGGAAAAAAAGCAAGTGCCGCAAGCCGCTGATCATCGAAGGGGCGCGTCAGGTCGGCAAGACCTGGCTGATGAAAGAATTCGGTTCCAAGGCGTATGCGAATACCGTATATATCAACTTCGACTCTAATTCTAGGATGGCGGATCTGTTCGCATCTGACCTGAACACGGATCGCCTTATCATGGGGCTGGAGCTTTATGCCGGTTACAAGATCGATGCCGAAAACACGCTGCTGATTTTTGACGAAGTGCAGGAAGTGCCAAGGGCGCTTTCCTCTCTTAAATATTTTTATGAGAACGCACCGCAGTATCATATTATCTGCGCAGGTTCGCTGTTGGGTATTGCTCTCCACGGCGGAACCTCTTTCCCCGTGGGCAAGGTGGATTTTCTCAAGCTCTATCCGCTTTCTTTCCGGGAATTCCTGATGGCGACCGGCAAAGAGCGATTCACTGAACTACTGGACAAGCAGGATTACGAGATGATCATCTTCTTTAAGCAGACCTACATCGACGCGCTTAAGCACTATTATTTCGTGGGCGGTATGCCGGAGGTCGTGCAGCGCTTCGCCGAGAACAAGGACTTCAATGAGGCTCGGGAGATACAGAAGCACATTTTGGCGGCGTATGAGCAGGATTTTTCCAAGCACGCGCCCTATGAGATCGTGCCGAAGATCCGTATGATATGGAACAGCATTCCCTCTCAGCTGGCAAAGGAAAACAAGAAATTTATTTACGGTCTTGTCCGCGAGGGCGGTCGTGCGAAGGAATACGAGACAGCGCTCATGTGGCTCACCGATTGCGGATTGGTGCACAAGGTCAGCCGGGTCAACGCCGCCGGAATCCCTCTCAAAGCCTACGAAGACCTGCGGGCATTCAAGCTGTATATCGTGGACGTGGGGCTATTGGGTTGTATGACTGGACTTAGGCAGCGCACACTGCTGGACGGCAATGACCTGTTCACCGAATTCAAAGGTGCGCTGACCGAGCAATATGTTTGTCAGCAGCTCAAAACCATTGAGGATTTGGGTGTCTATTATTTCACCAACGACCGGGGGTCCTGTGAGGTGGATTTTGTCATCGACACCGGCGAAAAGGTCATTCCGGTGGAGGTCAAAGCCGAGGTCAATCTCAAAGCTAAAAGCCTGCGGGTGTATAAGGATAAATTTAATCCAGAAATCTCCGTCCGTACGTCCATGGCAGATTACAAAAAGGAAGATTGGCTGGTAAACTTGTCACTGTATGCGGTGGAAGAGATAGAGCGTGTTGTTTTATAGAAAAATCACTGGATGTGTTGTATTCAAAATCGACATCATTGGCAGTATTATACATTTGAATTGGCGAACTGACTGGAAATTCATTTTACGAATCTATATGTGTTCGTCAACTTGAAAGTGAGCGATCCTTAGAACCCTTTTTTTCGGTTCCAGTCGAGATGAATCTCCATTCATGTTGAGAATATAGGAGTGGAACGTCAGACGATCTACCAAAGTCGTTACATGACTGTGTTTTCAAACAAGGTTGTCGAGCTTATGAAAAAATCAGTTTTATGTCACATGTTGGGGTGACACCATAGCAAGCCATAAGTTAGAGGAACATGGACAATGGGATGTTCCTCTTTTTTGTTGTGCAGCAGCATTCTATAAATAATATGCGGTTTCGAAAGCGCGAGAAATTACGAATGCCAAAGCAAACCCGTTTTAATACATTTATTTTGTTGTTATACCTTTCCATAAAAGGGTGACATCCTACTCGATCATTATAGAATCCATTTTTTATGCGAGTGTCGGTTTATTGGACTATGTTATCTTGCTGCGCGTTAATACGGGTAAGAAAAATTTTTACTAGTGTACTTTGATTTATGTGTAATATTATTTTCTCCTATAAATGAATGTATACATGGTAAAATGATTGCATTGCAATAGCAATTTTAGGATGAAAGCAGTACAATACATTTATACTGCTTACTATGGTGACGAGTTTATGCCTATGTTAGGCAAGGGGAATTATAATAATGAAAAAAAGAAAAATTTCTATATTAGTGGCTGTTTGTATATTTATATCAGGAATAATTATTGGTTGTACTTCGGCAAAAGTAGCGTCTATAGCTTTGCCGCAGGCAATCAGTGTGCCACATACAGTTCCTGCCGCAGGAACTATTGAAGTAGCATTTAGTCCGAATGGAAACGCCACAAGTACTGTTATTAAGGCTATTAATGAGGCTAAAAACAGCATTCGAGTACAAGCATATATTTTCACTTCTGAGCCCATTGCTAAGGCGCTTCTTGATGCGCAAAAACGAGGTGTTACCGTGCAAGTTATCCTTGATAAGAGTCAACTGACAGAGAAATATTCCTCTGCAACTTTTTTTAAAAACAACAATATTTCAACAAAAATTGATTCAGATTTTCAGATTGCACATAGTAAAGTCATGATTATTGATAACAGTACAATTATTACAGGTTCCTTTAATTTTACTAAATCTGCCGAAAAAAATAACTCTGAAAATGTTTTGGTTATACGAGGAAATAAAGAATTAGCGAAGCTTTATATCGAAGATTGGGAATGGCGATGGGCTAATACGAAATCGTTATAAATGCAATTTAAATTGGGGCTGATTAATAAAATTTTTACAGGTATTGTGGGCATTATCGATGTCTTTTTGATAGTGTTGGTATTTGTAATGAAACGTGTCCTGTAACCGATTTTAAGTCAAACGGATTTCGGTTAGTTTCGTCATATAGAGGTTCAATATGTACTTATAATTGCGCAATAAAACAGTTGCAATAAACAACTAAATAAAGTATTATACAGGAGAACGATGAAAACATAAGCGAGGTACCTGAGGGGGTAAATTTTATATCGTAACGTAAATGGGGGATGGAAATATGCATACGTATGTTACAAAAAGAAAATTGATTTACAGTGTAGAACCGATGCGAGTAACTGATTGGGAGAAAGTGCAATGGATTTATGCAGACGGTTTGAAAACAGGTATATCCACGTTTCAAACAGAAGTACCGACATGGCAGGATTGGAATCAAGGACATCTTCCGCTATGCCGCCTGACAGCACGGTGTGATCAGGATATATTAGGATGGGTGGCCTTAAGTCCTACGTCGAGCAGACCATGTTATCAAGGGGTAGTGGAAGTTAGTCTTTATGTTGGGGCGGCGTATAGAGGGCAGGGTGTAGGGGAAGCTCTTTTGACTAATGAAATAATCCAGTCTGAAAAGAATGGAATTTGGATGTTATATTGTTCTATTATCAGAGAAAATAAAGGAAGCATTGCCTTAACTGAAAAATGTGGATTCCGAAAAATTGGCATTAGAGAAAAAATAGCTAAATTGAATACGGTATGGCATGATACGGTTCTTATGGAGCGTAGAAGTAAAATAGTTGGATTTTAGCATGAGTGTGAGGGGATACCTATATGAAAGAAAATATAAGTAGTGTGTATTTTAGAGAGTTGTTTCGTGTTTTGGTCAGAAAACTGGGAATTTTGGAAAGAGAAAATGCCGTGTGTTGTAATATTACGCTATCACAATGTCATGCCATTGTAGAAGTAGGAAGAGTTCCTGACATATCTTTGAACGATTTAGCATCGGCGCTTGATTTGAATAAAAGTACAGTAAGCCGTATTGTAGACCAACTTGCAGAAAAAAATATATTAATCCGAAAAACAGATAGGGAAGATCGCAGATATATAGCATTACATTTAAGTGAAGAGGGAAATATTTTATTTAATACGATAGAAACGTATATGAATGCATATTTTCAGAAGGTATTGCGAGCAATTCCCGCAGATAAACGGGTACAGGTCATTGAAAGCTTGCAAATTTTGCAGCGGGCACTGGATAAAAATCATTGTTAGTAATCATGCTGACAGGGGGCAGATGGTATGAATCATGATAAAAAAAAATCAGATGCAGATACGGTTGCATGGAGAGATGTTGTTCGTGAAAAATATGCTAAGGCAATAGTGGGGCCGCACCGGGTATGCTGCGGTGATTCTAAAAATACGATCACGAGCGGGTTGTATTCGGCACAAGAAATTCAAGGATTGCCGCAAGAAATGATAGCTGCTTCTTTTGGCTGTGGCAATCCTACGGCATTAGATTCCTTGCATGCCGGGGAAACTGTACTTGATTTGGGAAGCGGGGCGGGATTGGATGTATTGCTTTCTGCACGACGTGTGGGCCCATCCGGCAAAGCATACGGACTGGATATGACAGATGAAATGTTAGCGGAGGCTAATGCAAATAAAAGCAAGACTAATATAGCTAATGCTGAGTTTTTAAAAGGATATATTGAAGATATTCCGTTACCCGATGGAGAAATAGATGTTGTTATTTCGAATTGTGCAATTAATTTATCAGGTGATAAAGACACGGTTTTTAGAGAAATATATCGTGTTCTTAAGCCGGGAGGACGAGTCGCCGTATCTGATATTGTCATTACAAAGGAATTACCGGATACCATAAGACAAGAGGTACTCTCATGGACGGGATGCATATCGGGGGCATTATCACGTACAGCGTATGAAAAAAAATTAAAAGAGACAGGTTTCGGAAACATTGAAATTCAAACGACTCGGACGTATGATTTAACCGAGATGTTTATACAACAGCGATTACCATCGAATAGAATGAACGAGATAGAAAAATGGAAGGGGACACTGATTAGTGCGTTTATTCGTGCGAAAAAAACAGTACAGCCATTTACTGATGGAGTGGAATTTACTATTGAACTAGCGGAACAACAGGACTTTCTGCAAATACAGAATCTATTAGAATGCAGCGGATTGTCTACTCGAGGTATTACCGCCGATGCCGGAAAGTATTATATTGCAAAGGGATCCTCTGTTATGGGCGTCTTAGGTTTTGAAATTTATAATACGTCTGCTTTACTGCGGTCATTAGCCGTATATCCGCCATTTAAAAAAAGAGGAATAGCAAAGCAACTAATAGAACATGTATTAAACAATGTACGACACCATAGATGCGATACGGCCTATTTATTAACGAATACTGCTGCTGATTATTTATGTACATATGGCTTTGTTCCCATAGACCGAAACGATATACCGTCTGATATTTTAACGACTTCAGCCCTCGGTGATGTATGCCCGATGTCGAGTACGTGTATGGCTTTGAAATTATGAGATAGTTGAACGAATACAAATAGGCGAGCTTCTTTATTAAGACTGTAAATCAACTAGGGACACTAATTTGATGAAAAATTATTCAATATAATAGAACTGGACATCATTTATCATCCTTATCTGATCCAGTTGAAGCGTGTTGATCGTAGGGACTGTATGTGATTATGTCTATTTTTTATTGACAATGGGGTAAGACAGACAAACAAGTCTGTCTTACCCCATTATTTTTTATAGTAGTTTATTTTATTAACTTAGTAAATACTTTGCAATTTCAAAGCAATAGAATTAGGCGTCTTCGCTGTCAATGGGCATCTTGAACAGTGGTTGAGATTCAAGATATGTTGCTCGTTTCTGTAATAGTTCATAAAAGTAGCGACAATAACTGGTCATATATTGATCTTTGCGATGAATGATACGTATGTCTTGGACTAATGGTTTAGATTTATGATATAACGGAAAAACATGTATCGGATCAGTAATCGATTTTTTTTGTATTAAAAGACTGGTATGATTTGAAAAAAATGCAGCGATGCCTGTAAATCCAATAGAAGTTTCTAGGTTAATGTGATTATTTTTCAGATATATTTTAGGAATAATATTTGCCTCATCAAAGCATTGTTGAATATCCTGACCTAATTGATTATCTAAAATACAAAAAGGTAATGGTGAAAAATCGGCAATATTTGCATGGTTTAAAGATTTATGTATAATATCTTCCGTTTTATTTCCAAAATATTTATGTAATAATTTATCAGTTACACATAGATAAACTTGATCATACATTATATGGTTACTAATAATAGCATTTTCTTCTTTTCTGAAATTAGTAATGGCTAAGTCTAGTTGGCCTTCTAACATCAGATGTTCTAGCGGATCTGTTGTTCCTTCAATAATTCGGAATTCTATATTAGGGAATTGTTGTGTAAAAATTGGCAGTAAAAATGGCAAACTGGAGTTTAAACGGATACTGCTGGCTCCAAAAGTAATCAGACCACGATCGTCATGCTTAATATCTGCCAGTATATCCAATAAATTGTCATTTTCCCTGAGTGTTTTTTGGGCAAATCGTAAAACAAATTCCCCGGCATACGTTAAATTTAATTTGGGATGGCGATTTAATAATTTTACACCATAATATTTTTCAAGGCGCATGATATGGTTGCTTAATGTTTGCTGAGAAATATAAAGTCGTTTTGCAGTACGTGTCATGTGTAAATCTTTGGCTAATTCAATAAAATAATATAAGCTTTGCTCATTCATAATGCGTTCCCCCCCCCCTTTTTTTTGATAACAAAAATAGTTTGTTGAAATATGAAAAATATCCTGTTTTACTTATGTATAATACCACAGTATAATTAAAATGCAATATAGGAATTGATGTAATAATTATTACAATTCATTATTATTTGTACATAATTTTAACTAAGGGAGCGATTTACAAATGGGATGGAAAATTTTATTACCACAGGAAATTATGGAAGAAGGAGTACAGCTTTTAAAAGACGCGGGACATACCCTTATTAAAGGGCGTGGATTTGAAACCGCCGATGTTTTAGCGGATATGAAAGAGTATAAACCGGATGCCATGATTGTACGTATTACCAAAATCACGCGTGAAGTTATTGAATCCAACTCCAATCTTAAGGTCATTGTTCGACATGGTGCTGGATTTGATGCCCTCGATGTAAAAGCTTGTTCCGATAATGGGGTAAAAGCATTATATGCCCCTATTGCAAATAGCACTTCTGTTGCAGAAACTGCGTTAATGCTTATGTTGGAATGTAGCCGTAATGTTCTAAACCTTCGCCAAACGTGGGTTAATGATTATTATAAAGCTAAGTTAAAAATACGGAAAGTTGTTTTGGCAGGAAAAACAGTTGGTATTATTGGGTGTGGAAATATCGGAAGCCGCTTAGCGAAACGGGCACTAGGCATGGACATGAATGTTTTAGCGTATGATCCGTTTAAACCCGCGGCTGCTTTTCTAGATGGGGTAGAAGTAGTGAGAGATATTTCTCGTATTTTTGTTGAAAGTGATTTTGTATCTATTCACACGCCAAATACAACCCTGACTCGACAAATGGTTAATAAACAAACGTTAGAGATGATGAAAAACACAGCATTTCTTATTAATACAGCTCGGGGAGCTTGTGTAAATGAAGCTGATTTATATGATGCTTGTAAAAATGGTGTCATTGCAGGTGCTGGTCTTGATGCTATTGCAAAAGAACCGGTTGATCCTAATAACCCGCTTTTGACGTTAAATAATATCATTATTTATCCTCATATAGGCGGGAATACGGTTGAAGCTGCCCATCGTGCTTCTTATTTTGCGGCACAAGGCGTTGAAGAAGTATATGAAGGAAAAACACCAACTTGGCCAATTCATGATATTGATTATGAAACAGCTGTAACTTATGATGATGTTGTTGTTCCCCAGAAGAAACCATCGGGTATGTTTAAGATTCTTTAAACAAAAATGCTTTAATAGGAGAAATTTATTATGGATATTAAACGTATTGTCAAAATACTAATTATTGCTATCGTTATAGCGGGTATTTGGAATATATCGGCACCAGAAGGATTAGAGACTTCTACATGGCATATCGTAGCAGTATACTTGGGCTTGCTGTTTGGATTAGTTCTTCGACCCTTTTCAGAACCAGTAGTTACATTGATTATCATTGGTATTATGTCAATGTTTATGAAGACTACAATTCTTTTTGGTGGCTTTGGAAATGACATGCCATGGTTTATTTGTGTTGTTACCATTGTTTGTACGGCATTTGTTAAAACTGGCTTAGGCAAACGTATGGCGTATAATTTGTTAATTCGTGCAAAAAATTCTACTTTAGGTCTTGGGTACATGTTGGTTTTAACGGACTTTATTCTTAGCCCGGCCACTGGATCAAACTCATCCCGTACAAGTATAGTATATCCAATTTTTCAAAATATAGCACAAGGTATTGGTTCTACTGCTGACAGCCATCCTCGCAGATTAGGTTCGTTTTTAACTATCCTAATGTATATCAGTTCACAAAGTACATCTGCTTTGTTTCTTACCGGTATGGCAACAAATGCAATTACAGTTTCTTTATTGTCAGGAATGCTAGGTGTTAATCTTTCATGGGGAACTTGGTTGTTGGCTTCCTGTGTACCTATTGGTATTATATTGTTGCTAGCTCCGCTAGTTGTATATAAAATATATCCACCAGAAATAAAATCATTAGAAGATATTAAACCATTGGCAGTCAAGGGATTAGAAGATTTAGGACCGATGTCTTTGGCAGAAAAGAAACTTTCCGTATTGTTTATATTAGCCATTCTTGGATGGATGTTTGGTCCCAATATTCCTTTTGTTAATCTGAATATGCAGGTCGTAGGCTTTGTATTTTTAGCATTGGTACTTATCCTTAATATATTGGATTGGAATGATGTTATTGCGGCTAAAGGTGGTTGGAATATTTTTGTTTGGTATGGTGCCTTTTATGGAATTGCAGATGCATTAGCCAAAGCCGGTTTTTATAAATGGTTAGCCGGTGCAATCGGTACTGTTGTCAATATGTCTTCTTTTAGTCCGGTTGTTGTAACCGTGGGATTGGTTGTCGCTAGCCTGTTAGTGCGATATTTCTTTGTATCAAACAGCGCATTTGTAGCTTCATTATATCCTGTTTTATTTACATTAGCATTAAATACGCAAGCAAATTTAACTGTTTTGGGGTTGTTATTAGCTTTTTGCTCACCCTTAGGTGCATTACTTACACATTATGGAAATGGCGCAGGATTAATTACTTTCGCATCTGAGTATGTACCACAGAAGAATTTTTGGGGTATCGGAACATTGATGGTCGGTATATCTTTGCTTGTCTTATTCTTTATTGGAGTCCCATATTGGAAATTAGTTGGCCTTTGGTGAAAGGAGGCACATTAAATGTTAGATTATTTAATTACTAATGGGCATGTCATTGACCCATTAAATAATATTAATGATGTGTGTAATCTTGCAGTATATAATGGAAAAATAACAAAATATGAAAAACGAGAAAAGGCAAAGCATGTTATCAATGCCCAAGGGAAATTTGTCTTTCCAGGATTAATTGATGCCCATGCTCATATGTATACAGATGGATCAGATATAGGGACTCCACCAGATTTAGCTTATATTCCTACTGGAGTTACAGCTGCTATTGATGCTACTTGCGGCGTTTCAAATTATCGGATGTTCAGAGAATCAATTATTGCCCGCAGCCGTGTAACGATAAAGAGTTTTCTCCAAGTTTGCTCAGCTGGGTTGGCTACTACGAGTTATCATGAAAATATTAATCCAAGATATTTTAATTCTGAAAAGATGGATCAAATCTATCATGAAAATAAAGATAATATTCTTGGGTTGAAAATTCGGCAGAGTGAAGAATTGGCAGAAGGTTTAGGAATTGAGCCATTGCGTAAAACAGTACGCATAGCAAATAAAATCGGTGATGGATGCAGAGTAGAAGTTCATTGCACTAATCTTCCGGTTCCTACATCAGAAGTATTGGAAATTCTTCGACCTGGGGATATCTTTGAACATGTATATCAGGGAAAGAAAAATACTATTATTGATGAAAACGGAATTTTATATCCTTGTGTACAAAACGCTCGTAAACGCGGTATTATTTTTGATACAGCGGAAGGCCGTAAACATGGTGATTATACCGTCATGCGCAAAGCTATGGAACAGGGTTTTATTGCAGATATGTGCAGCACCGATCTTGTTATGGGAAGTCTTTTTCGGCGTTCTATTTTTTCTCTTCCCAATATTATGTCCCGATACATTTGTATGGGGATACCCATGCAGCAGGTTGTTAAAATGTCTACGCAAAATCCGGCAAGACTTATGGGATTAGAAGGGACAATTGGTTGTTTATCTGAAGGCGCAAACGCTGATATTGCTATCTTCGATTGGGTGGATTTACATCAAACATATTTAGATTGGAAAGGAGAAAAGTTTGTAGGAACAAAACAATTATATCCGGATATGACAATTAAAAATGGTCAGATTCTTTACTGTGCTCCAGATTTTATTTATGAAGAAGACAAAAAGTAAGGCAACCATATATCAAGTATAACGGAAGAATTCCTGTTTCGGTCCGGAATTGTTCTGTGGGAAAAGGTGGTTCTTTTGACATGAAACAGGAAAATTATCAAAGTATAAAATTCTATCGGGTAAAATTAATAGGTGTCTTATTTACATGTATGGTAATTATGGGATTGGATCGGAGCAGTTTGGGTGTCGCAGCACCTGTTATGATGCAGGAAATGGGAATAGAACCTGGAGAAATGGGACTATTATTATCCGCATTTTTTTGGACGTATGCTATTTGTAATATTCCTGAAGGCAGAATGGCAGATAAAGTTGGGACAAAGAAACTGTTAGGATGGGCGGCGGGTATTTGGTCTGTTGCTTCGGCTGTAACGGGATTGATGACCAATTTTACTGGTTTAATCTTAGCCCGCATGGGGGTTGGTATAGGTGAAGCCGGCGTATTTCCGGCGATGGCTAAAATTGCTGCGGAACAATTTCCTGCCCGTGAGAGAGCAACTGCAACGGGATGCTATTTAGCAGGAGCTCGTTTAGGATATGCACTGACACCGCTCATTATGGGATTTCTTATTGCTCAATTTAATTGGCGCGTCGCTTTTTTTATTACTGGTATAGGAAGTTTATTATTCTGTGTATTTTGGTTTTTATGGTATGACGAAAAAAAAGGAGTACAAGTAAGTAATTATAAAAAAAAAGCATCATCTTTACCTATTCCATGGAAAAAAATGATGACGAATCGCAATATTTTAGGATTATTTATTGCTAAATTTGGAGCAAATTATTTGTATTTTATGTTCTTGACTTGGATTCCGGCTTATTTAGTTATGGAACGAGGATTTTCTGTTTTACGTATGGGATTTTATGCATCGCTTCCTTTTTTGGTTGCTTTTATTACGCAGCCATTTACAGGTTTTGTTTCTGACTTGATTATTCGTAATGGCGGAAGTGTAACATTGGCTCGCAAAAGTGTATTGATTACGGCGCAGCTGCTTTCAGCTACTATTATTGCAGTTGCTTATGTTGAAAATCCATTGACAGCAGTTGTTATTCTTACAATTAATATTGCGGCGGCTTCCACTATTGGTGGTATGATGCAGACGATGGCCAGCGAAATTTCTCCGCGAGGTATGGCCGGTACAATTACCGGTTCTATGAATGCGGTAGGAGCGGTTGCAGGTATATTATCTCCTGCTATTACAGGGTTTATTGTAGAAATAACCGGGACTTTTCAGATGGCGCTAGTGATTGCCGGTGGTTTGATTATTATATCTTCAATTATTATTTTGTTTGTTATTCAAAAAGTTGAACCAGTTGATTTAAGATAGGAGGATTTTATTATGTCAAAAATAGGTTTTCGTGTATTTACTAAAATTCATCGTCCCGATAAAAAAATTATCGAATTATTCAAGGGACTACCCGCTGCTAATGTTGCAGATGTTATGGATCGTTTTTTTTGCATGGATGCTAGTATGAAATCTTTTAATAACAAGCCGCTATTAGGTACGGCATTTACTGTTCGTGCTCGAGTAAGTGACAATCTTTTATTTCATAAAGCTATTGCGATGGCTCAGCCAGGTGATATCATTGTTATTGATGGCAATGGCGATATTTCTAATGCATTTTGCGGCGATATTATGATGACTGAATGTCAGTCTTTGGGAATTGCAGGTGTTGTGGTTGATGGTGCTGTTCGAGATCAAGCTGATTTAAAGAAAATGGATATGCCGGTTTATGCTCGCGGTGTTGTACCAAAAGGACCTTTTAAGGATGGACCAGGGGAAATTAATGTTCCTGTTGTTTGTGGTGGTGTTGTTGTTCATCCTGGGGATATCCTTGTTGGTGATGAGGATGGCATTGTTGTTGTTCCTCCCAAATATGCAAAAGAATTATCCGAAAAAGCATGGAAAAAACATGAAACAGAAGTTCGGAGTTTAGAACAGATTGCAAAAGGGCGTCGTGATAAAACATGGGTGGATAAAGCCTTAGAGGAAAAAGGCTGTGAAATTATTGATGATTACTACACCTCAGAATATTAATAGAATATAGATATTGCGGCCTGGTATTTGTAGTAGTAATGCTACAGTACTAGGCTTTTCTATATTCAATCATAATTAAAGCTTCCGAAAAATCGGAAGCTTTTTTGTCTAAAATAATCTTTATTTATATGGAGGAACTTTATTTTAAGGGGAATTGTGATAACAAAAATGTAAAATTTTTTGTTTTCTCAGAATAATAATGCATAGTTTACATATACAGGAAAATATACGATGAAATAAAGACAGACGTTATAAAAAATAGGTGTGGCAGTGGAAAAGTTGGAATATTTTTTGCTAATACACTATTCCGAATTTGGAGATAAAATCGACTGGGGAAATATCAAAATTAAGAGAATGATTCGGTAATACAGAAAAAGGTATTTCTACTATATTTTTTGATTTTGTAGAAAAACAGAATGCTACTCTGAAGGTTCAAATTCATGAATATAAGCTGCATAGGAATGTTTTTTTGTACCATAGGGAGAACAATTATCCAGCATTGTTTGAATGTAGTCCTCGCGTTTTCTGATGTATTGCAAGATTTTATGCTTAAATAAGACAATTTGCCGGCGTTTAGTTTGCTCCGTGAGGCGGCTGGTTATCATGTATAAGTTACGTGAGGGTGTATCGAGTGCTAATTTAGATATATAACAGTTATGATTATATTGTAAATGTTGACAAATGCTGTACGGTGCGAAAAACCAACTTTTTTCGTCAAGGAGATCTAAGGCGACTTTTATCATGTCAATAGAGAATTTAGGAGTTCCACTGGGAGGGAAAAAACGATTATGCCAATGACGATAATCAGGGCCCCAGTTAATATAAATTTGGTTATTGGTATCAAGGTCAATAGGCATGAGGGTGGCTTTGTCCTTAATTTGATTCTTGCTTACGATCATTAATTTTTCCGTATGAACTTTTTTGACATTAATTCCGGGGATAACCTGTTCGGCTAAAGGAAATCCTATATCAATCATATTCAGCCTGACCTGTTCATATATTTCAGGTGTATGCATGGTTTTAATCGTAAGGTGCCAGTCAAGAACGTCTTTTTTTAATTGAGTATAGAATTCAGGAAATAGATAATTGTTAGCGCTGTTAACTAAGCCTATCGTTAATTCCATGGCTTGGGGACGTGATTGAAAAGCGTCGATTTCGTGACTTAGGTTTAACCAGGTTTGTGCTAACGGAAGAAAGTTTTTTCCGGCCAATGTAAGTTCTGTCTGTTTAGAACCTTTATGTCTCACTAAAAGAGAAACGCCCATTTTTGTTTCTAATTGTTTGATCCGGTGACTGACCGTTGCTTGTGAGACATGGAGAAGCGCCGCACTTTTTGTAATATTGTTCGAATTTGCTACAGTTATAAAGGTTTCAATTAGTTCAGTATTCATAAAATCACCTTCCATCTATTTATATAATAACGTATTCTATGCAATACTGTAAATATTAATATAATTAATATTTACAATAAAATTAATTTGTTTTTATTTTAATTCGTAGGGTGATATGATACTAACCGAAGATACGTATCTGATAAAGTTATATATATTAGGAGGAAAAAACATGGAAATAATGGATTGTACGCTTCGTGATGGAGCAAATATTGTAGGGGCAGGTTTTTCTAAAGAACTAACAACATTGATGATCAAAGGTCTGATTCAAAGTAATATTTCTATTATTGAAATGGGACATTGTACTGGATTGGGAAGCATGAAAGCAGGCGGTAAAAAGTCTCCGGTAACAGATGAAGAATATTTAGAAGTGATACAACCTTTTGTCGATAAAGCAAGTATTGGTATGTTTCAAGCAGCGGCCAATGCAGATAAAGAATTGATCATGCTGGCCGCATCTAAAAAACTTAGTTTTTTACGTATTGGCGCTAATGCGGGCGATGGGAAAAATGCGGAACGCGCAGTCAAACTAGTACGTGAAGCTGGATTGGAAGCAAAGTACAGCATAATGAAGGCGTATGTATGTACACCGGAAGAACTTGCAGCAGAAGCGGCTATGTTGGAATCATTTGGGGTACAAGCGATAACGATAATGGATTCTGCCGGATATATGTTTCCAGCACAGGCCGCAGAATATACGAAAAAACTTAAAGAAGCAGTGACGATACCGGTAGGATTTCATGGTCATAGCAATTTAGGACTGGCAATGGCAAATGCGCTTGCAGCAGAAGGCAGTGGGGCTGATTTTATTGATTGTGGACTTATGGGAATGGCCCGCAGTGCAGGAAATATTACGACAGAAGGTGCGATTGCCATGTTCCGCCGGGAAGGAAAAGTACAAGAATATGATTTGTATACCTTGTTACATTTCATTGATCAGGAATTGATGCCTGCTATGGAAAAGGAAGGATATCATAATCCTATTTCACCGATTGATTTGATTCTGGGATATTCCGGCTGCCATTCTAGCTTTTTACCGATTTTTAAAAAAGTTGCGATGGAAAAAGGTGTTGATTTATATAAACTAATCGTAGAAGTGTCGGCTAAGAATCAAAAAAATCCATCAAAAGATTTGATGGAAGAAATTGCAAATACGTTAAGATAAGGAGAATATATAATGATTGCAAAGTCTTTGAATATGAAAAAGACAAAAGTTCGTTGGTTTGTTTTAGCGTTAATATTTTTAATTTACATGGTTGCGGGTGCAGATCGTTCTAATATTGGTATGGTTGTGCCATATTTGAAGGAATCTTTTAATCTAACCAATACGGATATAGGCGCTATGGCTAGTTTCTTTTATATTGCTTATGCAGTGGTACAAGTCCCGTCAGGACATTTATATGGAAAATATGGTGTTAAAAAACTATTTTCATTGGCAGTTGTTCTTACTTCTGCAGCTACGCTAATTATGGGGTTGGCAAATTCGGGAGCGCATTTAAAAGCGGCAAGAGCCTTGCTTGGTTTTTCTGAAGGGCCAATCAATATTGGATGTCTTTCTACTATTAATAAATGGTTTCCGAAACAAGAGAAAGGTATTGCTACAGGCGTGTTTATGGCGTCTATCAAATTTGCTCCGGCATTTGTACCACCCCTTTGTGCTTGGATTATCATGACATATGGTTGGCGTGAAGTATTTTATGTATTTGCGATTCCGGGCATTTTTTTAGCGGTGTTATGGTATATTTTTGTTAGTAATAGTCCAGAAAATAGTAAATTTATTAATGCAGCAGAGGTTAACTATATTAATACTTCCGCAGTTTCTGTTAAGGAAGGAACAAAAAATAACAGTATACAACCTGCTAAACAAAATCGTGCGCTTGATGCGCTGATTCGTACTCGTGTTATTGATCCGTTGGCCACTAATAAAGACGTTCTTAAGTCATGGAATGTATGGGCAGATGCGCTTGGGTATTTTTTCCTGGTAGGGATTACCTATACTATTATGACTTGGATTCCTACATATCTTGTTCATGTAAAGCATTTTTCTATTATTAAAGTAGGTCTTGTAGCGTCGGCTCCATGGGTCGGAGCTGTTATTGGCAATTTACTTGGCGGTATTATTTCAGATAAACTGTTTCAAAGCCGCCGTAAACCAACAATGCTTATTACGGCAGCCAGTACGGTATTTCTTATGATCTCCTTATTATATGCACCAGCTAATCCTACTGCGCTGGGGTTGCTATTGCTTGTAGCAGGTATATTTTTGAATTTAGGGTATTCTATGTTTTTAGCTTATCCCATGGGTATTACTACAAAAGAAAAATGTCCATTTGCAGCTTCAATAGTAAATACAGCAGGTTCTTTAGGAGGAGCGTTTGCGCCTTTTGTAGTTGGCGTTATATTGGATACCTTTAGCTGGAATTCGGTATTTGTATTCTTAGCAATAATTTCTTTGATTACATTTGTATTGTTAATTACTATGATTGAACCGATTCAGAAACAAGTTAAGTTCGAAGATGAAAACTAGGAGGCTATAGTTCATGAAGACTTATATTTTTGACCCAATTTCCGAAGATGCCTTGGCCTATGCCAAGGAACAGTTGGAAGTGGTAACCTGGGATGACCCGGAAATTAAAAATTTTGCGGAGGCAGAAGCCGTAATTGTTCGTACGTATAAAATGACTCCAGAAATTATAGATCATATGCCAAAGTTGAAAATTATTGCTAAGCATGGTGTTGGTGTAGATAATATTGATATTTCCTATGCAAAATCGAAAGGTATTGTTGTAACCAATACGCCGACAGCAAATTCAAACTCTGTTGCTGAACTTATTATTGGTCTTATTCTTGATTGTGCACGCAAGATTACAGCCAGCCATTTAGCTTGTATAAAAGGATTGGAAAAAAATCAGCCAATGTTTCTCAGCGGTCATGAAATTTCCGGTAAAAGGATAGGACTTATTGGTATTGGACATATAGGTGTTATTGTCGGTAAGCGGTTACAGGCAGGATTTGATATGGAAGTATTAGCATATGATCCTTTTTTAGGCCGGGAAAAAACAGAAGCAATAGGGTTTAACTACACCGAAAATCTTGAAGATATTTATAAAACATGTGACGTTATTTCGATTTCCGTTCCTTTAAATGATCAAACTCGAAATATGGTAAATACGAGAGAATTTAGTATGTTTAAACCCAATGCGGTTCTTATTAATGCTTCTCGTGGAGGGATTGTAAATGAAGAAGCGTTAGCAACGGCCCTAGATAATAAACAAATTTTTGGAGCAGCGATTGATGCCTTTGTTGAAGAACCCGTACCGAAAGATCATGCACTGTTTTTATCTTTTAACTTTGTAGGAACGCCGCATAATGGAGCCAATACCAACGATGCCCTTATCCGTATGGGAACGGGGGCTGTAGATGAAATTGTTAGATTTAAAAACAAAGAATCGACATGGACTAATTTAGGAAATAAACTACAGTAAAAATTTATGTTAATTAACATAGGAATATGGATTAAATTATAAGCGTAAAAAATCAGGGCTGTTACATGAAGTAAAAAAATCACTTCATGTAACAGCCCTGATTTTTAAGTATTTTATTTTTGTGTATGTATCCTTTTTTAGTATTCGCTTACTTATTTTTTCGTCTGCCTTGGCGTTTAGTGACCTTGTTTTCTTCAAAATCTTTAAGAATGACACCGTAGTAAGAATTTATGACTTTGAAAAATGTGTCAATTTCTTCGGGGGTACAAGTCTCCCCTATTTTTCCCAGTGTTTTAGCAATATCTAATGTATCGTAGAGTTTATGAGCTTTGCTGATTTCTGTGCCTGTTTTGGTTGTGTAGAGAAGAACTGTTTTTGTATTACCTTCTTTTTTATCTTTGCGGACTAGGCCATCTTTTTCTAGACGACTGACAATTTGGGAAAGAGCACCTTTTGTTTTTTGCCAATGTTTTGATAAGGTTGTAACTGTCGTACCGGGATGGTCTTCAATATAGCTTAGCGTATGGACTTCAATCATGGTCATGGGCATGCCGTTGCCATAATCATGATCAGCGTAAATATAGTCATTGTATAGCATGACAAAATGATAAATAATGCTATGCCGATTATTTAGTGCTTGGAACGTCGCGTTGACGTAGCTTGTTTCTGATTTCAGATTGTTTTCTTGTATATCATTTTGACTCATTTTAATTCTCCTGAATAATTATTTCTATCACATAATATTGTTTAATTATAAACTATATTATGTGATAAATCAATTAAGATTATATAAATAACCCATAATAAGCAAAATTACATAATGTAAATAAGCCATGCTCAACGATTACAGTTTAGCAACTAAAATGAAAATAATTGACAAATGTTGGTATAGTGTGTATGGTTTAATTAATATATAGTTTAGTTATTAAACTATAATAATTTTTTGAAAGAGGGATGCACTATGGAAAGACAGTATGATTTTGACAAATTGGTTAATCGAAAAGGGACAAGCTGTTTAAAGTATGATTTTGGAATGCAGCGGAAAGGACGTATGGATTTACTCCCCATGTGGATTGCTGATATGGATTTTTCTTTGCCGGAAGAAATTCTTGCTGATTTTCATACCCGGATTGATCATGGTATTTTTGGATATACAGATCCAGATGATGAATATTATGCAGCTCTTGATCGCTGGTTTTTCGTTCATCATGGGTATCATGTCAAATCGGAATGGGTTACGCTTGGATGCGGTGTTGTCTACGGATTGGCTACGGGAGTGAAAGCTTTTACCAAACCTGGAGATGCTATTTTGATTCAACAACCGGTATACTATCCGTTCCGCGAAGTTATTGAAGATAACGGCCGCAGATTTATCAATAATCAACTTCATTATGAAAATGGAAAATATACCATTGATTTTGATGATTTTGAAAAGAAAATTATCGATAATGATGTAAAAGTTTTTATGATGTGCAGCCCGCATAATCCGGCTGGCCGCGTATGGACAAAAGAAGAAATGACCCGTCTCGGTGATATCTGTCAGAAACATCAGGTACTTATCATGGATGATGAAATCCATTGTGATTTTGTTTATGCTCCGCACCATTTTACAAGCTTCCTTTGTATGGATGTCCGATATTGGGATAATCTTGTTCTTTATACGTCACCAAGTAAAACATTCAATGTTGCTGGATTCCAACCGGCCAACATTATCATTCCTAACCCAAAATTACGGGAGCAATACCGCAAAGCCAATGCTGCATCCGGCTATAGCCAAGGCAGTGTTATGGGGCAGATGGCTGTCAAATCTTGTTACACTAAGGGTGATACATGGGTTAAAGAAATGGTACATTATATTGCTGGGAATATTACCTATGCGAAAGAGTTTGTTGATAAGAATTTTCCCAAAGCTGTTTTTGTCGATACAGAAGGGACATATTTGATTTGGATTGATTTTTCCGGTTATGGTTTCAGTGATGATGAATTGGATAATCTCATTGTTAATGAAGCAAAACTTTGGCTTGATTCAGGTAAAATATTTGGTAAAGAGACAGCACAATTTGAACGCTTTAATATGGCGTGTCCGCGATCGACTGTTATTCAAATGTTCAATCAGCTGAAAACAGCTTTTGATTTGCATATCAAGTAAATAAAGGGGGAATTATATATTATGGGAAAAATATGGAAAACTTATAAATCTTCATTTATCTTACTGGCCGCTATGATTATTGGTGGTGTCGTTGGGAAATTTTGGGGAGAAGGAGCCGCGATATTACAACCGATAGCCGACTTGTTTCTTGACTTATTGTATTGTTGTGTTGTACCGCTCATTTTTTGTTCGCTGACAGCTGCAATTGCTCAAATGGATGATTTATCAAAACTTAAAAAAATTATGGGAACTTTTTTGGCGGGAACCTTGATTACCGGGACAATCGCCTGTCTGTTTATGATCATTCCGGCCATTATCGTCAATCCGGGGCAGGGAATGGTTCTGGATATGTCGCAAGATATTTCCAATGCGTCGGGGAGTATGAATTTATTAGCTATGTTTGCTGTAGACGACTTTCCAAAACTCTTTTCCAAAGCGAATCTGATGGCACTCATCGTATTTACGGTCATCTTTTCTATTGCTATTATCAAAGCAGGAGAAAAAGGAAAGGCCATTGTCAAAGCAATGAATGATTTGACGGCAGTCATTGTTCAGGTTATTAATATTGTCATGAAGCTGGCTCCCCTGGGCCTGGGTTGCTACTTTGCGATCTTGATTGGCAAATATGGTAATTCTGTTGTCGGTCCTCTTGGTAAAGGGATTGTATTATATCTTTTCGTTGTTGTTGTCTATTTTATCGTGTCACAAACGGTTATGGCTTATATCGGGGCTGGTAAAAATGGGGTAAAGACGTGGTGGAAAGGGGCAGCCGCGCCGGCTCTGACAGCGCTCGGAACCTGTTCATCCGCAGCGACGTTGCCGGTCAACTTACTCCATGCCAAAAAGATTGGTATTCCTGCCGATGTTGGTGATTTGGCTATTCCTTTAGGCGCTAACTTACATAAAGATGGAGCCTGTATCATTCAAATTTTAAAAATATCGTTACTTTGTGAAGCTTTTGGCATCAACTATGTGACACCGGAAAACATTTTCCTGTCTATTGTTGTCGCAGTCATTGCGTCTGTCGTAATGGGGGGAATTCCTGCTGGGGGATATGTGGCTGAAATATTTATTGTCTCTGTTTTTGGTTTTCCAACTGTTTCTATTCCTATTATGGTCCTTATCGGCACGATTACTGACGCACCGGCGACAGTCATTAATGTTACTGGCGACACCGGATTGGCAATGATTATTTCCCGCGTTGTTCATGGGAAAAATTGGTTAAAAAATTCTCGCGTTTCCCAAGCGTAAAGGAGTGTATCACCTAATGAATAAAGAAATTAAAAGTAAATTAGCACCGGCAGCTATCGGACCGTATTCGCAGGCTATTGAACATGATGGATTGATTTTTGTATCCGGACAGCTTCCGATTGTAACGACTACGGGAGAATTTCCTTCTGATAATATTAAAGAACAAACACGTGTTTCTCTGATGAATATAGAAACGATTTTGACTGAAGTGGGTTTAACTTTTGCCAATATTGTAAAATCAACAGTTTTGTTGGCGGATATCCATGATTTCGGAGCAATGAATGATGTTTACGGTACGTTTTTTCAAGCTCCTTTTCCCGCTCGGGCGGCTTTTCAGGTAGCGGATCTGCCGAAAGGAGCAAAAGTGGAAATTGAAGTTGTGGCGGCTCGGTAAAATGATGGAATGCATTAAAACTTTTGTTATCTTTTCTTTGCGAGCAGTAGAATATGCACCCACTTTATTATAAGGAAGTAGCAAAATACGCACGGCGACCTATAGGAAATCATGGGGTGCCGTGCGTATTTTGTTGTGTAAAGAGTGGTATTGATAATGTTGGCTGAACCCATGCTATCATGTTTATTTCATCCAAAGATTTATCTTTACGTCGTAATATAGCATTGGAAGTACCGTGCAGTTTATAGTAAAAAAAGACGTTGCTGCGTTAGCGGGATATATTAAAAAACGATAATGATTGGCCTGTATAGTATCTCGGGTTATTATGATTTTGTTATGTTCTGTGCATTAAAAAAAATAGTTTTTAATGTTAAAAATAGATCATCTAATTTTTCAGCGGAAACACCTTGTAAAAGTTGATTGCGATGTTGTTTGACGATATGTTCCCAAGTAGGATAAAGACCCATTGCTTTTTCGGTTAAAGAACCCCTTTTTTCCCTTTTATCCAATCCTTCTTCACGTTGAATTAATCCTTTTTTTTCTAAAGAAATTAAGCTTTTTGATATTGCCGATGGCTCAATATTCAGGTGTTCTGCTAATACAATTTGAGAAACAACACCCTTTTCTTTTATGCTTGCGATAACTGTCCATTCTGAACTATGGAGTTCATATTGTTCTAAGAGACGATTGATTTCCTTAGTAATGATTCGAGTGGTTTGGTAAAGTTGATGAACCACAGTATCTGTTTTTTCCATTTTAACGCTCCTAATTATTGTTGGATTTTCATCACGAACAATCATTTTACAGTATTCTTTATATATATCATAGATATATCATTCAGAAAAATCAAGTAGCGTCATCATATGGATTAATTATCTTGAGTTGTCTGTAAGATAGGTGCATTCTGAGCAGAAGTTTTATGATGAACAATATAAAAGCCATAACTAATAAGAAAAACTGCCATAATTGCGGCCGAATAATAATATACAGAAGCATACCCTGTTTTTTCAGCAAATAGTCCTAATATAATAGAACCTCCACCTACGCCAATATCCATAAAATTATAAAATGTTGCGCTTGCAATGCTACGGCGATTTGCCGGTACAACGTTAATAATCCAAGTCTGAAGAGCCGGCATCGTCGTCCCGATTCCTAGTCCATATAATATAGCAGCGGCTAATAATAACGTGATTGTGGTTGTTTGTGATAACAACAATGAGCCGACCATTAACAGAATCGCTCCGGGGAAAATGACCCAGGCATGTCCTTTAGCGTCAAATATTTTGCCTGTAAAAATTCTGGATATAAACACGCAAGCGGTACATACTAAAAAGAAATATCCTGCGTTTTGAATATGTACTTCCCGGGCAAGTAAAGCTACAAAACTAAGCAATTCACCGACACAAGCACCAAATAATAATGTAAGAAAGGCTTGAAAAAGTGCGTTGGTTTCAACGATTCTGTCCAACACAGAAAGCGGAGCGGTCTGTGTTGGGACGGTCATTGAATCAGAAATTGTAAATTTACAAAAAGAAATCCAAACTAATGCGAATGCTTGACATACTGCTGCAACAATAAATAATATAGAAAAACTAAAATTATCAATAATCCATATACCGGCAGCCGGGGCAAACGCCATCATAAAAGTGGTTCCAAGACCAAAGTAGCCAATGCCTTCACCTCGACGTGAACTCGGAACAATGTCGACTACGATGGTCGCATATAGGGTGGTCGCAATACCAAATCCAATGCCATGCAATACCCGGATATATAAAATATAATCGACCTCATTGATAAAATTATAACATAGGGCAGACAGTAGGCAGATAAAAATGCCTAATAATAAAAAGTGAGTTTTGCCAAATTTAGCAATACCTGAATCCGTAAAAAAACGTATTATAATCGCGGAAAACGTAAAAATACCAGCAAGAAGGCCTACTTGTGCATTTGTTCCGCCCTGCTGCAAAACATAGATAGGAAGGGTGGGTAATAAGCCATGGAAGCCTGCAAATAATAAGCCATTTGTAACAGTAAGTGTAATAAAATTGGGTGTCCATAATTTTTCTTTTTTATTCATCATTGTATGTATAACTCCTCTGCTAAAAAATCAGTAGTCAGTATCCTGTATAACCAGGGTCGGACAACAAGCATAATGAAGCACATAATTACTAACACTGCCAATTAATAGCTTAGCAATATCACTCATGCCACGTCGGCCCATGATAATTAAAGAATAGTTATGTTCTTTACTGATTTCTGTAATTTTTATTCCGGGATGACCGTATTCAATACGTGTTTCTACGCGTCCCTCAAAGTTTTTAAAATAAGTCAAAGCCTGAGCTATTATTTCATTTCCCCTTTCATCCAGACTTTTGATTAGTAAGGGGTGAGAATCGGAAGTGAGATAAGCGGGATGTTGAATAACGTGAATTACGGTTATGGCACTATTAAATTTTTCAGCTATTTCTCTGGCATATGTTATAGCTGCTATTGCTTCTGCTGACCCGTCAATTGGAACTAAAATTTTTTTAAACATCGTATCATCCTTTCTAAATAAATAAATAATGTACTAGTATATAATTAACTAGTACATTATTTGCTAATAAATTGCATTATATTATTATTTATGATGCTTGTCAAATTTTAATAATTCTACGCAGGTATCGATTGGAACAACAGGAGTCCATTATTTTTTATAGAGAGGTATACCTCTTCGCGTTTTTATAGATTAATTATTCGTTAATATAAGAAACGGAAATTTTATAAGAAGTCTGGATAGAATACGTTAGAAAAATTTTAAAGTATTTTTTTCAGTGATATATTTTAGTGGGAATCGTGTACCTGGAGAGGGACTGTAAAACAAGTAATTATAAGGGGTTTCTATTTGAATAGAGAATATGGGATTTCATTATTTATGTTTTTAGGAGGGGTATCAGAGGATAAGCCAGCTATATATCATGCTATAAAAATTATAGTGATAGTGGTAAAATAATATACATGTTTTATGCAAGAATATTTTTCTGGAGGAGTTTATGATGTCAGATGAACATACGGTTATACAGGCAGTATTAGCAGAGGTTGAAAAGGCAGTTGTTGGCAAGACTGATATATTAGAAAAGATCATGATGGCTATTTTAGCCGGCGGTCATATTTTAATCGACGATGTTCCCGGGGTAGGAAAGACAACCATATCCATTGCCTTTGCCAAAGCTTTGGGAGTATCACATAAACGAATGCAGTTTACGCCGGATGTGTTGCCCTCGGATATTACGGGTTTTTCTATGTATGATAAAAATACAAATACGTTTCGTTATATTGCTGGAACGGGTATGACAAATATTTTGCTGGCTGATGAAATCAATAGGACATCTCCACGTACACAGTCCGCTTTACTGGAGGTCATGGAGGAGGGAAATATAACGGTAGATGGAATAACAAGGCCAGTGCCAAAGCCTTTTACCGTTATAGCAACACAAAATCCTGCGGGTTCTATCGGAACACAGGCGCTGCCGGAGTCGCAGGTAGATCGATTTTTGATCAGATTATCTATTGGCTATCCGGGTGTTGCAGAGGAAATCCAAATTCTAAAAGGGATCCACGATCATGCCTTGCATACGATCAAAAGTATAGTCAATGCAGAGATAATTATCCAATTGCAAGAGGCTACAAAGCGTGTATATGTAGAAGACAGCATATATGAGTATATTGCCGAATTGGCAGCGGCTACCAGACGATCTCCGCTGATTTTGTTTGGTATTAGTCCGCGTGGCAGCGTGGCAACTATTAAAATGATACAAGCAAGAGCCATGTTAGACGGACGGTCTTTTGCCCGGCCGGATGATGTGACTGCTATTTTAAAACCGGTATTGCAGCATCGCTTGATTATTACCAGTCAAGCACGCTTTAAACATCGTTCAGTGGATGATATTTTTGCGGAGATCGTTCAATCGATACCGTTGCCGAAAATTGTGGAGTAATTCTGATGACATGGCCTAGACTGATATATATATTGACGTTCTTTTTTACTGCCTGTTTGTATTTTTTGTATGATCAATATGAAGCATTTTTGTTGTTCGCCTTGACCTGCAGTATTCCTGTTTTATCTTGGGTCCTTCTGTGTATGGAAAAGAAGTTCATTACCATAGATTTTGATAATGAGCTGGCCACGGTCGTATGCGGCGAAGATATTCATGTGCCAATCAAAATAAAAAATCGTTTTTATGTATCGGCAGCAGATATTAGCATACGGATTTTGGAAAAGGAAAAATCCGGAAAAATACTGGAAGATACATTGTTTTTTATTAACTCGTTTATTTATTCTACTAATACAATGGTATATACATATCATATGACCTGCTGCGGCAGAATGGAAATATATATAGATAGTGTCATATTTCAAGATCTGCTGCATCTCTTTTCATATAAACGCAAGGTGCCGGGATCGTATGTAGTACTTGTCATGCCGCAGCTTTTGCAAGGTACAGACGACATTAACGTGTGCGGGACGGTTTTGGCGGCAACGGGAACTGCTGGAGAATTAGCCGGAATCAAGCTGTATCGCCCGGGAGACAATAGCCGGTACATTCATTGGAAAGCAAGCGCTGCACATGACGATGTATATATGAGAGAATTTTATGCACAACAAGAAGCGGATATCGTTTTATTATTTGATATACCCTTTCAGGCAGATGAAAAGGTTTGTAATGCTGTATATGAAGTTTTTTATGCTGTAGGTGTTCGGCTTATTTCCCTGTATGGCGGATTTGTTTTTTCCTACAGACAAGAAAATGATGTATTATATACGAAACATATTCATTACAGGGCAGATTTAGATCAGCAATTGACAGCGTATATGTGTGCTGATCGCATGGAGGGAACACTAAGCAATCTTCATCGTTTTGTAGAAAGTGGAAGAAAAAATTACCGCTGCATTTTTTATATATCAGCGGCTTCTGAAAATGAGATTATGGATATCAGCGGGGATTTGTATTCTTTAATGACACTTTTTATTGTGGGAAATCGTGAAAGTAATGTATATGGGGATAAGGTAATATATATTGATCCTGCGAATGTGGCAGGTAGTCTGGCAGAGGTATGGCACATATGAAATATATTAATTTGTATGGTAATACTATAGGACGTGTCCTTGTGCTTAATTTAGGAGTATTGGCAGTATTGAGCTGCATGTTATCCTATAGTACATGTACGATTCATGCAGGTGAAATTGCGTTTTCACTTAGTGTTTGCACCTTTTTATATGTGCTATCTTGCAGCGGCAGCGTTACGAGATTGCTTGGCTATAGCATAACGGCAGGTATTGCATTTTGTTTTATTTATAAATACAGCGATATGTTTTATCCCAGTTTGTTGTATATGGCAAATAGTTTTATCGAGGTATTGAAACGACCGTATCATTTGCAATTGCTAACGCTTCCATTACCGCATACATCTTATGCAGTTAATCAAGAACCTATGCTGTTGCTGCTGATTTTTATTCTTGCCGCTGTGTTTCATGTACTGATCAAGAATAGAGCAGGATGCCTTATTATTTTACTGATCACCATACCGGGGTGCTTTTTCGGTTTGTATTTTAATGTATTGCCGAATTCGCATAGTCTGATGAGTATGGCCGCTTTTTGGCTGGCGGTTTTGATTTTTTTGGACAAACAATTTGAGAAAAAAGCAGGATTTCGTGCTATTTTAGCTATTGCAATTCTTTTTTTCAGTGCCGGAATCCTGCAATGTGTGATACCTAAAGCCAATTATGTGCATCCGCAATTTATGAAATATATTCCGCAGAGTTTGCAGAATTTTTTGGATACGTGGTTATCTCCCGGCGGCAGAGCTACATCTTTAGATGATATTCGCCATGGCATACAGGGGCACGGCCATTTGGGCGATATGGACACATTGACGCAAACGGGACGTAGTATAATGCATGTGCAGACATCCTTGCATGTGGATAGTTGCTTATATTTACGTAATTATTCCGGGGCGGTGTATAACGATAACTCTTGGAATGATTTACCGGATACTGTTTATAGACAGTATAACCGATTATTTAATGCGTATTCACCCGGTGCATGGTATGATCAAAGCGTAATTATGTTTGAATCACTGGATCAAGATATACGCGGGCAAAAGGAGCTTATGTCCTATCTTGAAAGCGGTATGTCCTATTCGGATATGTTTTCTTCCCGGCTGTTTAAGATAGATCATTTGTTTAGGGAACAAAATCAATATTTTTTCCCATACAATCTGGATATTTCCAGTTCTGGTTTTAAATATGATAAAGCAGCGAAGGAAGAAGGATTAAAAGTATATCAGGCAACCGCATATGATATGCCGCCGCGTTTTGATACGATTCATTCATTTATTCAAGAGTACGGGCAATACAACAAAAACATATCATCTTATGGTTATATTGAAAATATGTATCGTAACTTTGTTTATACCTATTATTTACAGGTTCCCAAAGGAATATTAGGTCGCTTTTCAAAGGATTTTCCGATTAGACAGGTACAAACAGAAGAAGAACGCCAGCAATTTATTACGGATTTGCAGCAATATTTTCAAAACCATTATACATATACTCGCTCTCCTGGCAGAGTACCAAAAGGAAAAGATTTTGTAAGCTACTTTTTAAATGAATCGCATGCAGGGTATTGTACCTACTTTGCCTCGGCGGCAACTTTGATTCTGCGGCAAGCAGGTATTCCGGCGCGGTATGTTGTTGGATATGCGATACCCAAGCAAGCTGTTGAGGCTGGAAGCGTGATGGCAAGTGATGATGGACAACCTATTCATGCTTTTACTGTAACAGATAAGCAGGCACATGCATGGGTTGAAATTTATGAAGATGGCTGGGGGTGGCGGCCTGTAGATTTTACTCCTGGGTTTATGCCGAAAAGTACCGCAGGTACAGGCGTACAAAATCATCGGAAGTTGCAAAATAATACGAATCCCGATCATACAGCGCAAAACCATACAGACAACCGTGATAAAAAATCGATACCCCCAGTCGATACGAATAAGTCTCCCGCGGAACATAAGGTTTTTGCAGTACCACAGTCTCACTCGTCATACCTGGCTTTTATAGCGGGGATACTTAGTATAGGAGGGGGGGCCTTCCTTTGGCGGAAATATTGTTCCCAAAGACGGCAGCGTCTGTTTGCAGGTGATATCACGGCAGAAAATCAAAAGGATCGTATGGCCCGGTTATATGCGTATATGGAAAAACTGGCAGCATATTGCGGGAAAGAAAGACCGGAAGAAATGGATTATCTTTGTTATGCAGAATATTTACAGCAAAATGAGCGGTGTTGGAACGAGGTTGCAATTAAAACTTTTATAATGATAGCATTGAAAGCACGGTTTGATACACCGGAAACATTACGTGAAGAGGAAATAATGACTGCATTATGTATTATACAACAAATGCGGCAGTGTCTTTATCATGTGCTCGCTAGGCGGCAACGACTCATATTTACTTATTTTTATCGATTGTAGTTACGGGGATAACGAATAGAGTCTGCTTGATCAATAGAAATAGACATCTTCTGTGTTAGTATTTTGGAAAGGTGATAAGGAGGACAAACGGTGAAAGGTTGGATTCTTACTGGAGTACTTGTTGTAGTGGCAGCTATTGTTGGTATATTTGCATACTGGTATGTTAATGCAGATAATTATCGTATAGCCGGTGTGCCGGTTTTAAATTATCACCAAGTAAATGATACATATAAAACCCCGTTGACAATGACAACTGCTGACTTTGAAAAACAGATAAAGTATCTGCATGATAATGGGTATCATGCCATTACACAGGAACAACTGCTGCAATATATGAACGGAACAGGTACATTGCCGGATAAGCCGGTATTGGTCACGTTCGACGATGGTTATGTTGATAATTATGAACAGGCATATCCTATTATGAAAAAATATAATATGACGGGTACTATATTTCTTATCATCAATTTGATGGGAAAAACTGGCTATTTGACTTGGAATCAAGTTCATGCAATGGCAAAAGACGGATTTGAATTTGGGTCGCATACGGTAAGCCATAAACCTCTTACCCAGTTGGATGAAGACCATTTGAGACAAGAATTGGTAGAATCGAAGGCACGTATAGAACAGCAGCTTGGTAAACCTGTGACGTGTATTGCCTATCCGGAAGGAAAATATAATGACCTTGTTGAATTGGAAACAAAACGTGCGCATTATGAAGCTGCTTTTACTGTAAATGTTGGAAAAGATTTTCCGGGAGAGGATTCGTATGCCTTGGATCGAATTCCTATTTTTGAAGGGTTTGGCAGTTTTTGGCACTTTAAATTCCGGCTTATATTTTCGGATTTAACGTCACATCTATGGAGAGTCCGTGTATACTTGGAAAATACAAAGTGGTTTAAACCGCTGGCGCAGTATGTGCCGCTTCCATGATCCGCATCGGATATATACGAGGGTAGGTGTGAAAATGTCATATACAGCCGTACGCTTCCGAATAAATCGAAAGCGTACGGCTGTATTTAAGTTTACATACTAAAAAATTGATTTTATTGCAATAGCAATTTTCAGTGTGAAGCAGTACAATAAAATTATAGCCTTATTCGTATAAATTTAAATATAAGTTATGATAAAAAAATATCGGATTAATTAAAAATAATAACAGGGTGAGTAAACACTGCTAAAAGAAAGCTGGGAATATGGTAAAAAGACAGGTAATTGGCATTTTAATGATGATATTGCTTATTTCAACCACCTCTACGTCAGCAGCTAGCGGGGACTGGATACCACAAGATGTGGATGTGATGGTAACGGAGTATGAACTGTATGCGGAAATCATAAAAAAAACGTGGGATAGGCAGTCCTTGGAACATATTATTCAGGGAAAATTAGATGTACCAGATGAAGTGATTAATGCAGTACTTGCCCAAGAAATCAGTGACAGTGATAAGGTGAAATCTTTGCACATTACATCACGAGAAAATGGACGACTCGATATTTATGCAGATATATCCAACTATGGTGGGGTTAACATTTCCGGGACAATTGATTCCTGTATTCGCGAAGGCGATACATCGTATATGTCGTATACGGTAAAATATAAAGATCTGGAAGACCATGGCGGTATGATAGGCTGGATGTTTTCTCACCTTTCAGTCTCTATGCTGGAAAAACTCGTGGGGCATATCAAACTCAGTAATGATGTGATTACAAAGGTGCATGGGAATACGGTACGCATTGAGTATCAAGAGGCACTAAAAAAATCTGAAGCAGCACAAGTTTCTATTGGCGGGTATCGTCTTATGGATGTTCTCTGTATCCATGGAGCTGTACTCCATGAGGGGTATATAGAGTTTGAGACATCATTTCAGATGCCGGATGAGATAAAGAAATTACTTTTGCATGTTTTGGATGAGACATAGTGAGGAGAGAGTTTTTTTGTGAAAAATTATAGTTTAGTTATAACAATAGTCTGCATTGTAATAGCAATTCAATAAAGTAACTAGTACAGTAAAATTATATAATAACGATTGCAGCATCTGTTGATAAAAAATTAAATTTATTAGGGAAAAATTTATAGTGATGGGGTCGTTCTGAACGTGTATTTTACTATATAATAAAGTAAGTAGACGGAATATATTATAAATTAAATATTTGCATGCGATGTGTAAGAACCTGAGCGTTAAAAAATATAAATTATACTATACGAGTGGTTCTGTTGTGATATATTTATTCCAATTTTATTTGATTAGTATGTTGTATTTAAAATATAGAATAATAAAGCTGGTGATAATGCATGTTAACAGACGATATTAAAAATTTATTTAATCCCCAACATGTCAAATATATAAGTGAAATGCGGGATAAATATTTTAGAACTAGAAATCTTAAAGATATTGTGGGTGTTCGTCCTGACATATTAATGGGTTGGCAAGAATCTTATGAACATGGATTTGACGATATTTATCCCAATAAACCAGTGGTGAGAGATTTACAAAGACGTCTTGAAAAAAATGCTCAAGTTATGCATGTTGCGATTCCTTATATGAAAAAGATTTTTTCTTTTATTGATCATAAAAGTTTTTGGTTGACTTTTATGGACACAGAGGGAGTTATATTAAAGTTAATTGGTACTCCAAAAATGTTGGAGGAATTAAAGGCAACCGGATTGATAGAGGGATCCAATCGAGGTGAAGATGCACCTTATTGTGGTCTTTTTCATTTAGTCTATAAGTTAAAAAAACCATTTATGTTAGTGGCAACGGAACATGCTTCTCCTATTGACGATAATTTGGCAGGTTCTGCCAGTCCTATTATTGATCTTCGGACAAAAAAAGTTTTGGGATATATTGGCATATCAGGTCATTGGTGGGATTCCCATGTTCATACACTTGGTATGGCGATTATAGCAGGTGAAGCTATTTCTCAAGCACTGGCTTTACAGACTGCTAATAGAAAAATTTTAGATATGAATAAGTCAATCAAGAATATTAACAGGAGATTAAATACAACTGTTGAAAGTGTTGATTCTGGATTAGTGTATTTTGATGATAAAGGTAATATAAAAACAATTAATAAAAATGCTGTTCAATTATTAGGAATACAATTGCGTCATGAAGCGATATTGGGTAAAAATATATTTAATTTTATTGATAATAAGTTAACTATTGATAAAATTCATTGTCATACTAACAAGAATGAAATATATCATTATGACTTGTTAACGCCATTGGCTGCTAATGTTATTGGTAAAGGAGAATATCCATTATATGTAACAATTCAAAATACGATACAGGAAGATCGAGCCGAATATATCATGATTATCAAAAAAAGAGCGGAAGTTCATCAAACAGCAGCTAAAATAGTCTATCCTACGGGATCGTTTACATTTGAGGATATTATTGGTCAGTCAGAGGAGATGAGTAAAGTAAAAAGGCTAGCGCAGATGGCGGCACAACATGATCCTGCTGTGATGATATTAGGTGAAAGTGGTACAGGAAAAGAACTATTTGCTCAAGCAATTCATCATGCTAGTAATAGGGCGAAAGGACCTTTTGTTGCTATTAATTGCGGAGCTATTCCGCGGACATTAATTGAGAGTGAACTTTTTGGCTATGAAAAAGGTGCATTTACGGGTGCTGATAAAAATGGACATCCCGGAAAATTTGAATTAGCAGATGGGGGAACTGTATTTCTTGATGAAATTGGAGATATGCCGTATGATGTACAGATTACTTTACTTCGTGTTTTACAAACACGACAGGTATTGCGAATTGGGGGAACAAAGCCAATCAAGGTGAATGTTCGAATTATATCGGCAACAAATAAAGACTTAGATGAAGAAATTAAGAATAAAACATTTCGAGATGATTTATATTATCGTTTAAATGTTTTTACTATTCCCCTGCCGCCGTTGCGTGAAAGGAAAGGAGATGTTGAAATATTAGCAAAATATTTTTTCTCAAACTATCAAAAAATATATAATAAAAAGGTTAAAGGATTTTCTCGTGAAGCACTTCAGATGTTAAATAAATATGATTGGCCCGGTAATATACGACAATTAGAAAATGCCGTAGACCGGGCATTGATCGTCTGTCAGACCGAGTATATTGAATTGGAAGATTTTTCTAATAAATTAATTACTGAAACGAATAGAGGGGAAAATATAGAATCGGAGAAATTGACGACAAAGTCTGATAAGCTTGTTATTCTAAAAACATTACAGACATTCAATAACAATATTAGTAAAACTGCTAAATATCTAGGACTTAGCCGACCCACGTTATATAAGAAAATAAAAAAATATGGTATTTCAAAAAACAACAATATTTACTCATGATATTTATTTTTAATCGGGCAGAAACAAAAATCTGTCCGATTTTTGTTTGTAAATAATTGTAAATAAAATTACAATTTTTATTTACAATTGTAAAATGTGTAAATGTAATTTTACAATTGCATTATAATCAACCGCACTGTTTGCACGATTTTAATTTGGCATAATAATTTCATATATAATTTTGTTAAAAATTGTAAAATAAATAACTATGAAACCTGGCCAGGTGTTATTTATGGAACGAAATTTACTTTTATATAATGGAGGTATTTATCATGGTAGATTTATCAAACAAAGTAATGTTAACAATTGCCCCAGTTGGTGGTTATCCAACAAAAAAAAATAATCCGGCAGTGCCTATTGATCCATCAGAAATAACAGCAGATATTATTGCTTGTGCAGAAGCAGGTGCTTCTATTGCACATATTCATGTTCGTGATGATGAAGGAAAAGCTTCAATGCGTTATGATCAATTTAAAAAAGTAGTTGATACAGTTCGTCCAAAATCTAATATTGTTATTAATTTAACGACATCCGGTGGAACTGGATGGCCGGATGATGTTCGTATTAAACCTTTTGTTGAATTACATCCGGAAGTTGCTTCATATGATTGTGGTACTATGAATTGGCAAAATTCTTGTATTTTTGAAAATAATCCTCAGTTTTTGGAAAAACTGGGTACAGAGTTACAAAAACAAGAAGTAAAACCAGAAATAGAATGTTTTGATCCTGGAATGATTTACAATGCTATTGATTTACAAAAACGTGGTTTCTTACCACAAGGATCGCTGCATTTTCAATTAGTATTAGGAGTTAAAGGTGGAATTGCTGCTACTGTAGATAATTTAGTTTGGATGCACAGCATACTTCCAAAAGATTGTACATGGGGAGCCGTAGCCGTTGGTAAAGGGCAATTGCCGATTTTATATACTACATTGGCAATGGGAGGGCATCTTCGTGTTGGAATGGAAGATAATGTTATGATGCACAAAGGAATTCTTGCAAAGTCTAATGTGGAATTTGTAGAACGTGCCATTCGATTGATTCATGAATTTGGTAAGGAAGTAGCAACACCTGATGAAGCTAGAAAAATTTTAGGTGTAAAAAATAAAACAAAAGAAATTTTAGGGAAATGATTTTTAAAAATAGAAGGTGATATATAATGACAATAAAAAATATATTAATTTATGGAGCAGGATTAATGGGACGCGGCATTGCTCAAGTATATGCACGTAATCCTGAATATAAAGTTTTTTTATATGATATTGTGGATAATGATACGATATGTAAAGTAAAGTCTTCTTTAGAAGATTTTGCTGCGAAAGGGGTAATGTCTCAGAAAGAAGCATCTGCACAATTAAACCGCATTGCATTTCAAACGGAATTAACAAAAGAATTCTGTCAGAAAATTGATTTAGTTGTCGAAGCTGTTTTTGAAAACATGGAACTAAAACAGGGCGTATTTGAAAAATTAGAAGACCTTTGCCGTGAAGATACCATTTTTTGTACCAATACATCTGTTATGAGTCCTACTCAAATTGGTAAAAAGCTAAAAGAAAAAAGACGTTTTGTCGGTACACATTTTTGGAATCCAGCGCAGTTGATTCCATTAGTTGAAATTGTAAAAGCCGATGGATCATCGGACGAAACCGCACAAACAGTATTGCATATTTTAGAGGGTGTCGGCAAAAAACCGGTTATTTGTCAAAAAGATGTACCAGGTTTTATTGCTAATCGCATGCAGCATGCTTTATGGAGAGAAGCAATTCATATTGTCGAAGCAGGTATTGCTGATGCGGAAACAGTTGATAAAGCTGTTAAATATAGTTTTGGTCTGCGGCTGCCTCAATTACCGCCATTGGTTAACTCTGACATGGTTGGTACAGATCTTACCTATAATATTCATGAATATATTTTACAATATCTTTGCAATGATACAAAACCATCTCCCGTTATTGTACAAATGAAAAAAAATGGAAAATTAGGATTTAAATCTGGTGAAGGTTTTTTTAAATGGGATGAAGCGTCAATTAAAAAAGAAAATGATGACTTAAATAAATATCTTATTAAAATGTTGTATCAAAAGTAGATTGCTTTATTGTTTATCAGGCCGGGCAGTTTGGCTTCAAGGTAAACTGCCCGGTTATAATCGTATATTTTCTGCAGAATGGAGGCGTCATATTTATGGTAACACCAACAACAGAGAAAAGTGTTTGCGAAGATAGAAAAACTAGAATAATGAATAAATTTATCCAATGGAGTTTAGATTGGATTCCGGATTCAATGGTTTTTGTTTTGTTATTAACCTTAATTGTATTTTTGCTTTCGTTAGGATTTACGGAACATGGTGTTTGGCAACTAGTTGATGATTATGCAAAAGGTTTTTGGACTTTGTTGACTTTTTCTATGCAGATGAGCATTATGATGGTTACTGGGTTTGTTATTGCAGATGCACCACCCGTTAAAAAGCTGATTATTAAATTAATTAATTTACCCAAATCTGTTCCTGCTACAATTGTTATGTTTGCCTTAGTTTGCGGCGTTGTTTCTTGGATTCATTGGGGAATGGGTCTTATGCTTACTATCATTATGGGGAAAGAAATTGCTATTCGCAAAAAGGGAAGAGGTATTCACTATGCTTATATCGTAGCTATTGCATATACCAGTATGAATATTATGGCTAATGGCATTTCTCAAGCAGCACCTCTTCTTTCGGCTACACCAGGAAACTTTCTGGAAAATATTATGGGAATTATTCCCATAAGTCAGACATCCTTATCACCATTCATGATGACATTGTTGTTGTTTTTCTTGGTGTCTTTACCTCTTATATATTTAGGAATTAAGCCTAAAGCGGAAAATGCTGTGGAAATTAGTGAAGAAAATTATAAAGAATTTACTCACGTGACTCCTAAAGAGATTGTGGAAAACAGAAGGATTCGACCCGCTGAACGGTTGGAAAAATCACGTATTCTCACTTTCTTGGCGGCTATTTTAATTCTAGTGTGGGTTGCTAATTTTATTATTGTTGATGGTATTGGCAATATCAATTTAAACGTTATTAACTTTGCGTTTTTTGGTTTTGGATTATTATTGCATGACTCTCCTAATAGTTTTATTAATTCTGTTAAAGATGGAGCAAGTACTATTTATGGTGTTGTTATTCAATTTCCAATGTATGCGGGTATTTTTGGTATCATTAGTTATTCCGGACTTGCTATTGTAATTACAAATTGGTTTCTTTCTATTGCAACACCAGGAACTTACCCATGGATAATTTTTATATACACTGGAATTATGGATTTCTTTGTACCATCTGCTGGGTCTAAGTTTGTCATTGAAGCACCTTATTTAATTCCAGCTGCACAACAGTTGGGAGTACCTGTACAAATGGTTATCAATGCCTATGGATCAGGGGCTCAATGGGCGAATTTGATACAACCATTTTGGGCTTTGGCGTATTTGGCGGCGTTTAAAATTAAATTTCAAGATATTTTGCCGTTTACGTTTTTGTTATGGTTATTTGTAGGAATTGTTTGTAGTGCTTATTTTCTTATTTTCCCGTTTGGTTGGTAAAAATATAATGAGGTGAATTTACAATGAAAAAAGAAGAAGTCTTGCAACATTTAACAACTCCCCTGATTTCTGATCCGGTACCTAACATATCACATAAATTCAATAATCGAGGTTATTTATATATTGTCTATAAAACAGATCGTAAGGCGTTAGAAAAAGTAGTACCGGAGCCATTACAATTATTAGATGAACCTCTTGTTCGATTTGAGGTTATGTATATGCAAGATGCAACTGGTTTTGGCTGTTACACAGAGTCGGGACAGGCGATTCCGGTAATATATAATGGGTTAAAAGGTGATTATTTGCATATGATGTACTTAGATAATTTTGAGGCGATAGCGGCAGGCAAAGAAAGCAGTGCATACCCTAAAAAGATAGGATATCCATCCTTATATATTGACAACAATACAATTGTAGGAACTTTGGATTATGGAAGAGATAAAAAGTTTCGTATTGCTAATGCTACAATGACGTATAAATATAAAAAGATTTCGGATATTGAAGCAATTAAGCAATTAACAGCGCCAACATATATGTTGAAATTGTATCCAAATTATGATAGAACTCTTCGTATTGCTGAAATGACCTTATCGCAAATTAGGGAGTCTAATGTAAAAATTCTAGAAGCATGGACGGGTGATGCCAGATTACAATTATTCGATCATGTAAACTGTCCATTGAATGATTTACCTGTAAAAGAAATTGTATCTTGTAGTTATATAGTAGCTAATGTCATATTAGCACAGCCTAAACCAATTTATGATTACTTAAAATAAATGATTATGTATTGTTTTTATTCATACAGGAATGTAATTTAACAAGTTATCCATGTTTATTACAGCCTCTTGAATTTTAAATGATTTATATATAGCATATAAATCATTTAGGAGAAAATTGTATAGAAAACAACAGGCTTGAATTTTTATTGCATATAGTCTGTTGTTTTTTTACATATCCAATAAAAATTATCAAGTAAACCCGTGATGGTTTTTTCAAAGTTTACCAAACTATTTTAATTTGTAGAAATATTGTAATACTGTATCGAGTCAACCGCGGTACAGATCAAATTTATTTGCTAAATCTCATATAACTTGATATGATGTAAATAAAAAAGGATGATGATTAGCGTGGAAAAAGTAAATCTTGATTGGGCATCGATTGGTTTTAACTATCGTAAAACACCGCAGCGCTATGTCGCAAATTATAGAAACGGCAAATGGGAGAACGGGTATCTGACAACTGATGAAACCGTTGTTTTACATGAATCTGCGGGTATTTTGCAATATTGCCAAGAAGTTTTTGAAGGATTAAAGGCATATACGACGCAAGATGGACATATCGTTGCATTCAGACCGGATTTGAATGCGGAACGAATGATAGATTCTGCTAAACGGTTGGAAATGCCGCCGTATTCAAAAGAAATGTTTTTACAGGCTGTAGTGGCTGTCGTAAAGGCTAATGCTGCATGGGTACCACCTTATGGAACGGGTGCTTCTTTATATTTGCGCCCCTATATGTTTGCGTCTGGTCCGGTTATTGGGGTAAAACCTTCCGATGAATATCAATTCCGTGTGTTTGGCACACCCGTAGGTCCTTACTTCAAAGGAGGAGCTAAGCCGCTTACTCTTTGTGTGAGTGATTTTGACCGTGCGGCACCCAAGGGTACGGGAAATGTAAAGGCCGGTCTGAATTATGCCATGAGTTTATATCCCTATGTTTTAGCCCATCAAAATGGTTTTGATGAAAATATGTTTCTTGATTCAGCTACCAGAACTTATGTAGAAGAGACTGGCGGGGCTAATATTTTATTTGTAACGAAGGATAATGAACTTATAACGCCTAAATCAGATTCCATTTTACCGTCAATTACACGGCGTTCTATGCTTTATATTGCAGAACACTACTTGGGACTCAAGGTTACGCAGCGCCCTGTTAAACTTACAGAAGTAGAAGAGTTTGCGGAATGTGGTTTGTGCGGGACCGCAGCAGTTATTTCACCGGTTGGCAAAGTGGTAGATCACGGAAAAGAAATTTGTTTTCCGAGCGGCATGGAAAAAATGGGACCTATTACCCAAAAACTATATGATACATTGACAGGAATTCAGCAGGGACTTATTGAAGCTCCGAAGGGCTGGATAAAAATTATAGAATAGTACGCTTCATAATGTGTAGTTCGTAATGTGATAAACGAATTCAGTAAAAAAAGTTTTGTGTAGGAAATTTGGTAGTTGATCGTGGCTTATGGTCTTTACCTAAATGTGGAAATAGTAAATATTAAGCTGAATAATCAAAAAATTTGATAAGAGGTGTGCTATTTAAAAATTCAGAAAAGATTTAAAATACTGGCAACTGATGAAATAGATACCATAAAAAATAGCAGAAACAGAATGGGAAAAAATGAAAGAAAAATGGTATTGAACATATAAAGACAAAAGACTGTTGCCGAAGTGATTTTTCACTTCGGCAACAGTCTTTTGTCTTTAAGAAAAATTATTTTGCTTTTTGGTGAAGGTGAATGGCTAGTCCATGTACTTCTTTTTTTAAATATATTATATTTATTTTTCCTGTTTCATCTTTTATACACTGTTCTTGATCAAACGCTACTCCCCGGCGTTTATAATAGGCCATGGCTCTTTCTATATCTCGGGTATCAATACAAATATATCCGGTGGATCCCGGTATAGAACGATCATATACTTCAATGGCGGAACCAACAAAACAACGATCGTCCCGGATACACTTATTTTGCAGCATGAGAGTACATAGGTCCTTTGTAATGATTTCCGCATGATTATGTGTATCGGCATGCAGTCCGATATGCCCTAATTCAAAACGGAGCAGTTGTTTGAATACTTTTTTGCATAGTGCTGTAATTTCATCCCAATTTTTGTTTTTTATTATATTCGAGGGTGTCATGAAGTTTCCGGTGACAGCTGCAACATTAGGAAGGTCGAGATAATCGTTCATAACAGTTCTGTCAATGCCGCCCATCGGTATAAATTTTATATCTTCAAACAGATCGGACAACGTTTTTAATGCCGCCATACCTCCGGAGATTTCTGGAAAAAAATTATATACGGTAAGTCCGATGTCCCGGGCTCTTTCGATATCAGAAGGAGATGTAATGCCTGGGATAATTTCCACCGTGTTGGCGGTATTTACAAGACACCATCTTGTAACGGCAGGGTTAAAGAACGGTGTAATAATAAATTGAGCACCTGCTTTTACCGCACGGCGAGCTTGATCTACCGTATGGATCATTCCGGCGCCAACGATTATATCCGGTACTTGTTTAGATAATATTTGAATTACTTTTAAAGAGGTAGAGGTATCTTGGTGAAGTACAACTTCTGCAAGGGGAATGCCGCCTTTTACTAAAGCACGGCCTAACGGTTCGGCGTCCGCTGGATCATCAAGAGAAATTTGCGGAATAAGTCCAATGTCGGTAATCATTTCCATGGTTTTACTCATGATATATCGTTATTCCTCCAAGCTATCCTTACGTTCTTTTTTATTCATACCCATTGCATAATATATTCCAAGAAGTAGACCTATCCATATTACGGTAGAGATAATCCCGATACGTGTATTTGCATTAAAAAATGCTGAAAAAAGAACAATGCCAAAGAAAGCTAAGACGCACCAATTTGCATAGGGATAGAAGGGCATTTTAAATTTCAAATTTTTGACTTGTTCCGGAGATAATTGTTTACGGAAATTCATCTGGCATACTATGATAATTCCCCATGTTAGTATTCCTGCGAATGCGCTGACGCTGGTAATGATTTCAAATACAGAGGCAGGTACAAAATAGTTTAAAGCGACTCCGATAAGCATAAAAAGTACAGATATTTGAATGGCTCGGGCAGGTACTTTGCGTTTGTTGACTTTTCCGAAACATTTAGGCGCTTTTCCCTGCAGAGATAAATTATACAGCATGCGGCCCGTACTATAAATGCCGGAGTTACAGGATGAAAGTGCGGCAGTAACGACAACAAAGTTGATGATATTTGCAGCACCGCTGATTCCTACTTTTTCAAAAACTAAAACAAAAGGACTTCCGGAGTTCCCTATCTGATTCCAGGGATAAATAGACATAATAACAAGTAAGGCACAAATATAGAACAATAAAATACGATAAATTACTTTATTAATTGCGGAAGGTAAGGTGTGTTCCGGATTTTGGGCTTCTCCGGCAGTGATTCCGATTACTTCTATGCCAACGTAGGCAAACATAATCATCAGGAGTGTATCAAAAACACCACTAAAGCCATATGGCATAAAACCGCCGTGAGAAAAAAGATTGCTGATGCCGATAGCGACTCCACCATTACTGAATCCAAAGAAAATCATAGCACAACCAATAACAATCAGAAAAATAATTGTTACAACTTTTATCAAAGCAAACCAAAATTCAAATTCTCCGTATGCTTCTACGGCAATCATATTGACACATGTCATGATGGCTAATGCAGCCAGTGCAGATATCCATTGCGGCATATCCGGAATCCAGAAATGAATATAAATTCCGACTGCCGTAACTTCAGCCATGCAGGTAACGATCCATACATACCAATAATTCCAACCAGTAATGTAGCCCATCAAAGGACTTAAAAATTTATATGCATGAGCACTAAATGAACCGGATACAGGATATTCGAGGGTTAATTCTCCCATGGCACGCATAACGAAAAAAATTGCAATGCCACCAATCAGATAGGCTAATGTAACGGCAGGTCCTGCTTTTTCAATACTAGAGGCAGACCCTAAAAACAAACCAACGCCAATAGCACCCCCTAAAGCAATTAATTGAATATGCCGTTCTTGAAGACCTCGGTGCAGATCTTCATGCATCGCATCCACTTTGGGCTGACTATTTTGATCCATGTTTGTTCAACTCCTTATATATAAGTTATATGGAAAAACCTGAATAGAGTATTTTGATTGATATATCTTTCGGTTTGTTATTTATCAAAACATTAAATGCAATTTTATTTGAAGTTGTGCGGTTTTGGCATACATACAGTCCATGGCAGGCTGCTTAATCCTGTAAATATTCACGGCAGGAAGTTATCGTTCCGCTGCGCGTATATACACGCGGTACACGCCGGGCAAGCATACAGATGATTTCATAATTGATAGTGCCCAATATGTTTGCCAATTCCTCTATGGGTAATTCCGTACCTTTTTGCTCTCCAAATAATACTACTTCATCACCTGTTTTAACATCAGGAATATGTGTTACATCAATCATGCATTGGTCCATACAGATAGACCCAACTTGCTTTGCTCGCTTTCCATGTACTAAGACCTCGGTTTTGTCGGATAGCATTCGTGTATACCCGTCGGCATATCCGATGGGAAGAGAGGCAATACGTGTCGGCTTGACTGCCATAAATTTTCTTCCGTAACTTACACTGTCTCCTGTTTTGATTGTTTTTATATGATCAATACGGCATTTTAGGGATATTACTTTTTTAAAATTAAATCGAGTAATATCGATATCTGTCGAAGGGGACAGACCGTACATAATAATGCCGGCACGCACCATTTCATCGTGATATTCCGGCAAATCTAATATGGCAGCGCTGTTACAGCAGTGTCGAATACGGATGGATATATGTTCTTCCTGGAGACGGTCACATACACTTTTAAATTTTTTATATTGTTCCCTGGTAAATGTTTTATCTTCTATATCGGCAACTGCAAAATGTGTAAATATGCCTTCTAAGATAACATTTGGCAACTTACTGATTTTTATTATTTCCTGAACGCTTGCCTCTGAGGGTCTATAGCCGATACGTCCCATGCCGCTATCTATTGCGATGTGAAGGCTGACCGGCTTGTTTTGCCGTACAGCTTCATCAGAAAATGCGACAGCGTCTTCATAATGAAAGACGGGAACATCAATTCCGAAATTGATTAATTCTTCGGCTCGGGAGCCAGAAGTAGGTCCGAGTACCAGTATTTTGGCAGTAATGCCGGCTTGTCGTAATTCTACGGCTTCATCGAGTACGGCTACGGCTAACCGATCAGCACCGTTATCCAGCAATTCTTTTGAAACGATAACTGCGCCGGTACCGTACGCGTCAGCTTTTACTACGGCAGTCACCAATACACTCGGAGCAACAATACGGCGTATTTCTCGCATATTGTTGTCCAAGGCGTCTAAATCGATTTCGACCCACAGGGGACGTCTCTTTCTCATATCCAGCATAATTACCTCCATCGATCATAAAATTACCTGGAATGCACTATACAGCTGAAGATTGCTAAAAAAGCTGAAAACATGATTTGAGGAGAGCGCTTGTTTTCAGCTTTTTAGCACCTACGACAATTTTATTAAAGTATGTGTTCTACAGGTGTATAATCCAGATTCAGTGCATCGGATACCGCCTTAAATGTTACTTTCCCATCGACAGTATTTAGACCTTTTGCTAATCCCGGGTCATCCTGCAATGCTTTTTTCCAGCCTTTATTGGCGATGCTTAATGCATATGGCAGGGTGGAATTTGTCAGAGCTATAGTAGATGTGCGAGGAACTGCTCCGGGAATATTGGCTACCGCATAATGGATGACTCCGTGTTTAATGTAGATTGGATCGGTATGGGTTGTGATCTTATCACAGGTTTCTACACCGCCGCCTTGGTCAATGGCTACGTCTACAATTACAGAACCGGGTTCCATTGTTTTTACCATTGCTTCTGTTACTACTTTAGGAGTCATAGCTCCTGGAATTAATATGCAGCTGACTAATAAATCGGCTTTTTTAACCCATTGTGCCGTGATGTAGGAATTAGAAACAATGGTTTCTACTCTGCCGCCAAACATATCATCTAAATAGGCTAACCGTTCCGGATTCATATCAAGAACGGCTACTTTGGCACCTAAACCGACAGCCATTTTAGCTGCATTTGTTCCTACCGTGCCACCGCCTATGATAACTACCTGCCCCGGTTCTGTACCGGGAACTCCGCCGAGAACAACACCTTTGCCACCATATTGTTTTTCTAAGTATTGTGCACCTAATTGTACAGACATTCTGCCGGCTACACGACTCATTGGTGATAGTAAGGGCAGCGTGTTGTTTCTATCACGGATTGTTTCATATGCGATGCCGACAACTTGGTGATTTAACAATGCTTTTGTTAATGCTGGTTCGGGGGCAAGGTGCAAATAGGTAAACAGTATTTGGCCCGGATGGAACATATCATATTCCGGGGGAAGCGGTTCTTTTACCTTGACGATCATGTCGGACTGATCAAATACTTCCCGTTTGGAAAGAAGCGTAGCACCTGCTTCTTTATAAATAGCATCTGAAAATCCACTGCCTTCTCCGGCACCCTTTTCAACTAATACAGTATGTCCGGCAGTTTTTAGTGCGTGGCATCCTGCAGGAGTTAATCCAATTCGAAATTCATTGTCTTTAATTTCTTTTACCGTACCTACGATCATATAAATCCCTCCAATAATATAATAAAGTTTAGTGAATACGTATTGTTCCACCTGTACAAATATATGAAATAATTGTGCCAAACAAGTAAGACCTGTAATTACGGGTTTTACAATATAAATTGGACACAAAAGTTTCCAATAGATGGAAACTTTTGTGTCCAATGGTATCAAATCATTCCATTAAATCATTTTTATGAGAACTTTAAGTTATATTTGTGCATCTTTTTTATAATAGCTGTATGAGATATTCCTAAAGCACGGCCTAAACTGCGAGAGCTATGGTACTGCTTCATAGCCTGGACCAGCATATCATATTCTAAATGAGATATAGCTTCTGTAAGGGTAGAATGAATGTGTTGTTCAGAAAGTTGTGAATTGTCGCGTTTAAAATCAGAATCAAAAACGATGTGTTCTTGTAAAATGATAGTACCAGTTACTACATTTACAGCTCTTTCCATTACATTTTCTAATTCTCGGACATTGCCCGGCCAATCGTATTGCATTAATTTAGACATGGCAGTTTCACTGATAGTACATACACTTTTTTGAAACCTGATAGAGAAATGTTGTAAAAAATCTTGTGCCAGCAGCGGGATATCTGTGCTGCGTTCTCGTAAGGGCGGAACATATAATGGAATAACGTTTAAACGATAATATAAATCCTCACGGAATTTTCCGGTGTCAATCATTTTTTTTATATTCTGATTCGTAGCGGCGATGATTCGCACATCAATGGGCCGTTCTTCTAAACTTCCTATTCGTCTAACCGTTCGTTCTTGCAATACTCGCAGCAGTTTGGCTTGCAGTGCCATAGGCATTTCACCGATTTCATCTAAAAAAAGCGTCCCGCCGTCAGTAAATTCAAATAATCCAGGTTTGCCATTTTTATCGGCTCCGGTAAATGCACCTTTTGCATAGCCGAATAATTCGCTTTCCAGCAATGATTCCGGAATAGCAGCACAATTAATAGGAACAAATTTTTTCTGTGACCGAGGAGATGTCATGTGAATTGCTCGAGCTACAAGTTCCTTACCGGTACCGGTTTCACCTCTGATAAACACGGTAGAAATACCGGTTGCAATTGTGTTGATAGTGTCCACAACCTGCTGCATTGTGTCGCTTTGATATACAATGTCATGAAAAACATGCTGTTTTCTGCTGGTAAAGGAAGCAACTAATTTACGAACTTCGCCGATATCTTTAAGAAGAGCCACGGCACCGTTTATTTTTCCTGCCGTATCTACGATAGGTCGTCCGCTTGTTAAATAATGACTGCTCGTTTGTTTTAGAATTATTTCCCGATTATCATATGTCGTTCCCTGTTTTAAGGTTTCCAATAAGGGAAGGTCGGAGGGAAATATTTCGGCGAATTGATGGCCGATTACTGTATTATAAGGCAGGCGAACAATTTCTTCGGCTACCGGATTATATTGTGTAATTCGCTGATTGCTATCAATAGCAATAATACCATCACTTATAGAAGATAAGATAGCTCGCAGTTCTTGAGTACGCTGCTGTCGAGGCATATAATTAATTTTTTGCACATCAATGATACTGGAAATGCTTTTCAGTTTGTCGAAAACTAAGATTATTTTTTCTTTCGATAATTGTTCAATTTCTACATATAAGGAATTGAGCTGCACTTCCATCGATAAAATATTGATATGATATGCGGTTAATATTTTTGATACATCTTGTACTAAACCAATTCGATCTACATTGGGAATTTTAAAGCATATTGTTTCCATGATATAGTACCTCCTCATACTGTATGTATACTTTCTTCTTTCTAAGGGTACACGCCTGCTGAAAAAATGATTACATAGTTAAATCAAATCTAAATTGTTTTATACTATGTTGGCAAATCATAAAAATAACAGAGATAATAAATGGTCATGAATAAAAATAAAAAAATAATTCGAATAAACGTATTATTATGCATCTTGTAAAACAAAATAGTACAGATATGAAAACACCTAAAATAATTATACTAAAGATACATTTCATTAATTCTTTTTTTGCATTAAAAATTATAACCCCATAAAATGTACACTGTCAAGAGAAATTTGTTTTTAAAATTTGAACGTTTGATTTATTTATTTTTTTAAATCATGAACAAAAAATGTGAATTTAATCTATTTATAGCAACATAAATAAATAGGTAAAGAAAAAATATTATTTTTAATATAAATATAACGAACAGTGTTCGTGTTTTTTAATTTTTTACATGTCCGCTATGAATAAACATTTTTAATGGATAATTTCATACAGAATCTGCGAAGGTATTAAAAAATATTTACAAAAACACGACCTGCGTCATTGAATTATACGATAAATAATAAAAGATTATTTATGCAATACAATGATCGTTAAAATATATATGGAGGTGGAATAAGAGTATCGGTCATCTTTATTTTCTTACGTTGCGGGACGTTACAGTGAGAGGGTATCATCACTGATTTATAATGCAAAAATAATATATATAAAATAAGTGATTGTAATTCATTGAGTTCTTGTGATATGATTAGCATTATTTAAAATATTAAAAATAATAGAATAAATTCATAAAATAATAATTTAAAATAACGTAAATAGAATATTATAAACAAATATTTAAAAATATTGACATTAAAATTATATCGTGATATTATCACGATATAAGCTCGAGCCGTAAAAAATATAATATAGCTGTATGGAAATAAACGCGTTATTTCCATACAGCTAAAAGTTGACAGGAGGTTTTAAAATGATAAAAAATGAATCGAAAATTAATGATGATGCGATGGTAAATGTACGTCGCAGTGCTACAGAACATCGTGCGACCTGGACCGGTCTGACGTATGTAAAAGCATGTGAAGCGGGTAAGGCTGAGTTTGCAGAAAAAATTATTCGTGAAGCGGTTGCTGCCACGGGAGTGATGCAAGGAAATGAGATAAAAGAAGCGTGTCCTAATCCGGATGATTTGAGCGTTTTTGGGGATACTTTTTTACCACCTGATGCTGTCAAAACTTTTGAACTTGAATATGTCACAAAAAATGCAGATAAATTAGAAATGCATTTTCATTATTGCCCACTGTTGAAGGCATGGCAGAAATTGGGTTTTGACGAAGCTGCTTGCGAAAAGCTTTGTGATATTGCCATGGATGGAGATCGGAATATTGCAAAAGCGATGGGTTATGATTTTGAATTGGGTGATACGATAGCGAATGGGTGTCCGACTTGCCATATCACATATTCTAAAAAGAAATAAAAATTCTAATTAAGGAGTATTGTTATGGATACAAAACAATATACTAATTATCTTACTATCCTGAAGGAAGAACTTATTCCGTCTATGGGCTGCACTGAACCGATTGCCGTGGCATTATGCGCAGCAAAGGCCCGGGAAGTACTAGGCATGATACCGGAGCATATGGTTGTGTGCTGCAGCGGGAATATCATCAAAAACGTAAAAGGTGTCGTGGTTCCTAATTCCGGTGGCCAAAAAGGCATTGCACCTGCTGCAATTTTGGGTGTTTTGACAGGAAAATCGGAAAAAGGTTTGGAGGTTATTGCCGAAGCCGATGAGGATGCCATAGAAAAAACAAAAAAATTGTGTCTCACTGATTTTTGTACATGTGAATTGGCAGAAGGGGTAGAAAATCTATTTATCCGTGTTGAATTAAAACGTGGGTTAGACACGGTAATTGTAGAAATCCGTACCAATCATGATCATGTAGCACTTATTCAAAAGAATAGCGATATTTTATTTTCCCAACCGGATATATCTGAATCGCGGGCAGGCGATAAGAGCAAACTTAATATTAAAGACATATATACATTTGCCAATGAAGTTAATATGAATGATGTACGTGAGGTGATAGGCCGCCAAATTGAGTATAATACGGCGATTTCTCATGAAGGCTTGATTCATGACTGGGGGGCGGCTGTGGGTAGAACGTTATTGTCGGCGGAAGAGCAAGGTATTCGGACAAAAGCAAGAGCTGCGGCTGCAGCTGGTTCCGATGCCAGAATGAATGGGTGTTCTATGCCCGTAGTTATCAATTCCGGAAGTGGTAATCAAGGGATTACTTGTACGATGCCTCTCGTGGTTTATGCGAAAGAAACCGGGGCGTCTGAAGAACTCCTCTGTCGCTCCTTGGTACTAACGAATTTAATGGCACTATATCAAAAATTTTTTATTGGTAATCTTTCTGCGTATTGCGGCGCTGTATCTGCGGGAGCTGCCGCAGGTTGTGGGATCGCCTATCTTTACGGAGAAACGCTGGAGGTTATCGAACATACATTGATAAATGCAATCGGAGATGTTGGCGGGATTGTATGCGATGGTGCAAAAGCGTCTTGTGCTGCTAAAATTGCCAGTGCTGTTGATGCCGGTATTTTAGGATATGAAATGGCTAAACGCAATCGGTGTTTTCCCTTTGGCGAAGGGTTGGTTGAAACGAGCGCGGAACAAACGGTACAAAATGTAGGCCGTGTAGGCCGCGTGGGCATGAAAAGTACGGATATCGAAATTTTAAATATTATGTTAGGGGCGTGAGCTCTGCAATACGTATGTACGGCCATGCAGCTGAGTAAGTCTCATTGCATATAGACACTACTCTGCTGCATGTTGTGTATAGGAAACCATAAGGAAAACAATACGTATATTTGACGGGAGATGACATAATGGAAAATAAAATCCGATTTAAAAAGGTGTTTATATTGGCCGGTGCTATATGCGCATATTGGATAGGTGCAGGATTTTCAACGGGTCAGGAAGTTCTTCAGTTTTTTGCGGTAAATGGTATTAATGGTCTGTGGGCAGCCTTTGTCTGCTGTGCTTTAATTTGTACATTCTCTTATATTTTATGGAATGCAGGAAACCGTGAGAAATTTTCAAATCCTTATGATGTTTTTGAATACTATTGTGGGAAATATTTAGGACAAGTATATATTTGGTTTAGTGTAATTTTAAGTTACGGTATATTTGTTGTGATGATGGCCGGCGGCGGTGCTACTATTCATCAATATTATGTAGTTCCCGAATATCTCGGTACAGGATTTATCGGAATACTTTCCTTACTTACCGTATTGCTGGGAGTAGATAAGTTAATTAATATCATCGGAGTGATCGGCCCTATTAAAATTTTTTTTGTGGTCATTATTGGAATTGCGGCAGTGGCAACGGCTCTGGCAAAGCCTGATATGCTTATACAGGGAAGCGCGTTGATGCCGCAGCTAGGTTTTAAATCCGCTTCTGGCAATTGGGCTTGGTCCGGGGCCTTGTATGCCTTTTTAGCTTTGATGATGAGTACGCCGTTTCAAGTTACTTGCGGATTAAAAGCGGCAAACAAATGTGAAGCACGTGCCGGGGCGATAACTGGCGGCATTTTGTTTACTATTGCTATCTTATTTTTGGTATTTGCTGAAATTGTGTATCACGATATTATTGTAGGACAACAGGTTCCTACTTTAGCTATTGCCAATCAAGTTTCGCCGGTTTTGGCATTAGCGTTTACCGTTATTATTGTCTTATGTATTTATTCTGCTGTTGCCTCTGTTTTATTGATGGTTGTCCGTAAATTTGCCGTAGATAAAACAAAGAAATTCAATAGTATTGCGGTTGTATTAACTGGTATAGGCATGTTTTTTGGCAGTACCATTCCGTTTGATAAACTGGTTAATCTTTTGTTTCCCATCACCGGGTATGCAGCTATTGTCTTTGCGGTTTTAATGGTTGCTAAGGAAATTAGATTAAAAAATGGTTCTGATAAAACAGAAAAAGGGGAAGGCAATATGTCTGTTTAGGCAAATATAACTCAATAGACTTTTTTCAGTGCCGTTGAAATGAATTATTTTTAAAATTAAAAACTCCTTTTATCGCAGTGAATTTTTTTATGGAGCTGTGATAAAGGGGGTTTTTGTAATATTCAGTGATAAAACTGCATAAACTTGACTTTTAAAAAAATTGCAGGATATAATGGAAAATAAGACAGGGGGACGGCTGAACATGAAGAATACATCTCGCACTACTTTAAAAGATCAAGTTTACGTGCAATTATTTACAGATATAATTAATGGAGTATATTCTGCGGATACCGTTTTAACAGAAAAATTTCTGATGGAAAAATACCAGATGAGCAGAGCGCCTATCAGAGAAGCATTGCTCCAATTGACCGGGAAAAAATTTTTGGTCAGTATTCCTAGACAAGGCTATAAAATTATGTGTCCGGACAAAAAACTTATTATGGAATTACAGCGTTACCGCGCAATTATGGAACCTGCTTTTTTAGAACGCAGTGCGGATAGAATCAAAGCAGAAGATCTGCGAGAACTTAGAGATATCTGTGAGCAGTATGCTGGATGTCCTTCTGATGACTATATGACAAGATGGCGGCATAACTGCAAATTTCATTTAAAGATATTTTCTTTAAATGAAAATATGTATGCATACGAAATACTTAAAAATATTTTATATGTTGAAACCATTTATTTTGTACAGGCAAAAGTTTTTTCTACGATGGATTTGCACTTAGCTGTTGTCGATTATTTGGAAAAGAAGGACATTCCTATGGCAATAAAACTGTTGGAAGCGGATATTGACCATTTAATAGCGAAGGCATAGATATTGGATAATATTAAAAATAATAGTAAAGAAAAGTACTATCTATGAAAGCATATCAAGTGAAAATTACAATCAAAAATTTGCATCCGCTAATTGGGAGAATCAACGGGCATGCTATATTACGTTAGAAATCGTATTGTTTGATTAGGATAAAAAATATCCTTGTGTATTAATAAAAATTTCAGTTCTCTTGCATCTAATATTATTTGTGTGAATGATAGAGAACATCATACGTACATTTTTTGAAAATGTTTAAGGGAAGTAATTACGAATGGTGCAAGATATAAATAGAATAATAAAAAAACAGCTATCATAACGGATATTTGTTAAGGATGGCTGTTTTTTGCTAGTTTGGAACTGCGTTAATTAAGGTATATAGTAAAATAAAACGGTTTCTCATAGATGAATATCCATTGCTGTGGTACGAAATAAAGCGGGAAATGGACGTTAGCATTGTACTTCCTTGTTTATTATTAATATGGTTTTTTGCAGGACGTGTACTGCTTTGACTAAACTTTCCACGGCAGTATATTCTTCCGGGCAATGACTTTTCCCATCCTTGCTTGGGATAAAAAGCATGGCGGTTGGTACTTTATGTGAAATGGGTTGAGCGTCATGACCGGCGCCGCTGCTCATTGTCATATAGGTATAGTTGCTTTTCGATATAGCCGATTGTAAATATTTTTGCAGCTGGGGATTCATTTCTGCTGGTTCACTACAGAAGGTTTCTTTCAAATTATACGTTACACCTCGCAGTAATGCTTCTTGTTTCACTTCTGATGCAATTTTACTGCTAATTTCTGTTATGTCTATCATGTTCCGGCTTCGAATATCGATTGTGAGTGTGGCTTGAGATGCGATAGTATTAATTGTATTAGGAACTATTTTGCAAAATCCGACGGTAGCTACCGCATCGGAGTGCTGCAACGCAGCCTCTTCTACAGCTGAGATTATCTTTGCGGCTGCTGCTAGTGGGTCATGACGCATGAGCATCGGCGTTGTACCGGCATGATTGGCTTGACCGCACAGTGTTATTTCATAGCGGCGCAGCCCAACAATACGATCGACAATTCCCAAATCACATTTTTTCTGATCCAGTATGGGACCTTGTTCGATATGTACTTCTAAAAAACAACGTATTTCATCAAGATTCCAAGCAGTATCTGCGATATGTTCCGGATCTAAGCTCATGGAGTTCATGGCATCATATATACTGATCCCGTTTTTGTCGCGAATTGTTTTTAAGTCGCTGACAGTCCAACCGCCTAGAAATGCTTTGCTGGAAAAATAACTACCGTCGAAGCGAATGCCTTCTTCGTCGTTTAAAGCGATAATTTCGAGCGTGTAATCCAATTCCTGATCAGTTAAGAGACGAGCAGTTTCAATACCGCAAACAATACCGGCGATTCCGTCAAAAGGACCGCCGCATTTCACGGAATCATAGTGTGATCCGATAATGATTCGTTTTTTTGTTTTTCCGCGGTGGATTCCATGCACGGCTCCTGATACATCTATATAGGATTCCAAACCGATTTCACGCATACGGAACTGCAAATATAAAGCGGCTTGTTCCGCTTCTTTTGTAAATGGTAATCTGGTTACACCGGTAGTGTCTGCTGAAAATTTCATCATATCCTGCAGCATTTTTTCCAAATTATCACTGACTATTGTATTGGTCATACTAGAATCTCCCCCTAAAACATAGATATATAATTATTATTATATCTGCTGAGAGGTATTGTTGTCATGCGAATATGGTAATTTATCGTTTGAAAATATGTTTTTCGACAGATGGCAAAAGACTTCTCCTATAGCTCGATTGTATGTGAACGTTTGATTTTTCTAATTCAATAGCCGTAGCGCGATCATTATACCCATACCGATTGTTAGTGTAATCATGATGTTTTTGCTTTTATAGGCGGCAGCGGCAGCGGCTATACCGGCGATAAGGTAGTGATTTTGCAGAGAAAAATCCATTTTTCCTTGCGGCAAGAGTAATGCAGGCACAATTAATGCGGTTAAAATGGCAGTGGGGATATGTTTCAGCCATCGTGCCAAGGAAGAAGACAGGCCTTTTTGATTTACTATGGCGATACAACTGAAGCGGGTGATAAAAGTTACAGCTGCCATGGCAATGATGATATAGAATATTTCACTTCGCATATTTTTTTGCTCCTTCCAGCAGACTCGCAATAAATATGGAACCTAAGCAAGCTGCTATCATATATAATTTTCCGGGAAGATAAACGGCACCTATGACTGCCAATATAGCAGCGGTAATACTGACGGCAATACTGACAAAATCTTTCAGTCGGGGAAGCAGCAGTACTAAAAAGGTAGCAGGCATGGCAAAATCAAGGCCCCAAGACAGGGGATCGGGAATGTAGCTTCCAACCAGAACACCTGTCAAAGTAGAAAGGTTCCAGATGATATAAAAACAAAGGCTGACACCCAGTTGATAGGAGGAACTGTAACTATGCCGACATGTATGGCTGATTGTTACAGCATAAGATTCATCAGTCATTAGAAACGATAAAAGTAATTGCTGCGGGCGTGTTTGATTGATCATGTAAGGCGCCAAGGAGGCCCCCATCAACATATGACGTGCATTGACTAACAGTGTAGTTAATGTGATAAGGCCAATTCCGGCTAAACCTGTACCCAGCATAGTAATTGCGATGAATTGAGCAGCTCCTGCAAAAACAAGTAAAGACATAAAAAGTGTTTCAGTTGGAGTAAGTCCTGCGGTAAGTCCTATGATTCCGCACGTAATTCCGAAAGGAACTATGCCTAAAAGAAGTGGGCATCCATCTAGAATTCCTTGCTGAAAATCCGCATCAAAGAATCGGAAATTGGACAAAAATATAGTACGTTTACTATGCATAAAAATACCTCCCCTTACGTGAGTTGATGTAGTAGTTCATGTAGTAGTTCATAGTATAACATTGTCATTTTATACATACAATGTTATAATTGTATGCAATACAATTTGGAAGGGCGGATGGGTGTATGCCAATTAATTCTTTTGACGATTATCCGATGAGCTGGAAACCTGATATTGAAAAGTGTATGGGACCTCTTTATAAAACAATTGCGCAACAATTGGAAAATGATGTCCGGGAAGGGGTTTTGACTCCGGGTACACGATTGCCGCCGCAGCGGGAATTGGCGGATTTTTTGGATATCAATGTAAGCACTGTTTCCAGAGCATTTAAATTGTGTGAACAAAAAGGTATTATTTGTTCGACTGTTGGCAATGGTACTTTTGTTGCGTCTGATGCGGCTGCTGATCCGTTTTTATTGTCTGAAAAAAATTTGTCTGATATTATTGAAATGGGTCCGGTTTTTCCCTCGAAGAATAGTAACGGGATTATTGCTGCACAGATGGAAAAGATGATTGCAAAACCGGATTTTCCGGAACTTTTTCAATATGGACGAATTAATGGAACGTTGTGGCAAAAGGATACGGCGGCAAAATTAATACGCCGGGCAGGGTATGATGTAAAATCATCTCAAGTATTGCTTGCCAATGGAGCTCAAAATGCTATTATAGCTGTGCTGGCGGGACTTTTCCGTGCAGGAGATGTGATCGGTACTTGTGAATTTACATATCCGGGGATAAAAACGGCGGCGAATATGCTGGGGATACGTTTATATCCTATTCCGTCGTGTGATGATGAGGAAATAACTGCTGAAAATTTATTGTATGCTTGTAAAAATGGCAATATAAAGGGAGTGTACATTATACCGGATATGCATAACCCTACGACACATACCTTGTCGGAAACAAGCAGAAATGCGATTGCTGATATTGCTAGGAGAGAGCATTTAATTGTAATTGAAGATGCTATTCACAGCTTGTTGTATGATACGCCGCGCATACCGATTGCAGCGCACGTTCCTGAACGAACCATCTATATATCGAGTCTTTCTAAAGTTATTTCACCAGGGCTGCGGATGGCATTTTTGGCTGTTCCTGAAAGTTGCAGGCAGAAATTGACGGAAGCGTTATACAATATGAATATCTCCGTGCCGCCCATGATGGCGGAGCTGGTATGCCGGATGATCGTATCTGGAGATGCAAGAAAAATCATAGAAGAGCATCGTAATGAAAATAGACAGCGAAATACTATTGTAGACAGGTATTTGAAAAATTATGATGTTCGAGGCGTGCCAGAAGGGATTATGCGCTGGCTTATTCTGCCATCACATATTACAGGAGAAGTGTTTGCAGCAAGCGCGTATCAGCGGGGCGTGCATGTTTATGGAGCCGAGTGTTTTGCTGTAGGAAATGCGAAATCTGTAAATGCCGTAAGATTGGCTGTAGCAGCTCCGGGAACACATGAACAGCTGGCTGACGGGGTACAGCTCATTAAAAAAATGCTGGATGAAAGGTGTGCAGGTTATTAATAAAGAAACTATGCATACGTCTATAAAAAGTTATGCATGAAAACAAATTATCCAAGCCGCATATATATTTTTGATAATAATATTGCGGATAATGGTATGATATAATAATGATGTAACTAAAATTGAGGTGAAACAGGAATGACGGATACTATATATGGAGAATATGTCCCGGCACTGGAAGCCGTGTTGAACGATCTGGTAAGGCGTATTCAAGCATATAATGAAAAAGAGAAAAAACAAAACGGAGAAGCCGCGTATGAACATTTGATTTATCGTCTTAAATCACAGGACAGCATGACGGCTAAGTGCCGGCGCAAGGGATTGCCGCAAGTTCCGCATTCGGCTGTACATGATATACGGGATGCAATCGGACTCCGGATTGTCTGTCGGTTTATTGATGATATTTATGTTAATGTAAATTATATTAAAGCATTTACAGAATGCCGTGTGGTTCAAGAAAAAGATTATATCAAACATGTTAAGCCGAATGGATATCGCAGTTATCACATGATTATCGAACTGACAGAGCCATATAAAGATGTAGACGGGGTAAATCCGGGACACTTTTTTGCGGAAATACAAATCAGGACAATTGCCATGGATTCGTGGGCCAGCTTGGAACATCAAATGAAATATAAGCATGATATTCAGAATCCAGAAATGATCGTGCGGGAATTGAAACGATGCGCAGATGAGTTGGCAGCTTGTGATGTATCTATGCAAACTATACGAAATTTAATTCATACGGTGCAGTAGATTCAGGGGGAGTGTGAATAGGATGAGAATATTGCTGGCAGAAGACGAACGTGATATGTCGGCAGCGTTAACTGCTATATTGCGTCATTCCGGATATGAAGTAGATGCTGTATATGATGGAGCGGCAGCAGTAAATAAAGCACAGGAAAATACATATGATTGTATGGTTTTTGATATTATGATGCCTAAGATGGACGGGGTTGAAGCGTTAAAGCACTTACGAGGCAAAGGGGATGTAACACCAGTCATTATGTTGACAGCTAAGGCTGAAATTGATGATCGAATCAGTGGTCTTGATGCAGGTGCAGATGATTATTTGACAAAACCATTTGCAATGGGTGAATTATTGGCACGTATCCGATCCATGACGCGCCGCCTTAGTTCTTTTACGCCGACGAAGCTTTCTGTAGGCACGGTTGCTTTGGATGTGGAAGAACAGGAATTATCTTGTAAAAATTCTATCCGTCTGGCCAATAGAGAGACGAAGCTTATGAAATTTTTTATGCTGAATGTTGGAAAAGAACTTTCAACAGAAGTGATTTTTTCACATGTTTGGAAAGATGAAACAAACGTAAATATGACTATTGTTTGGATATATGTATCCTATTTGCGGGAAAAATTGGAATCTATTGATGCAGATATTCAGATTATAGGGGAAAGAGGCAAGGAATTTTTACTGACAGAAAGAAGAAAGTAACACTACATGTAAAGGCAGGTGACATCAGACATGAACATGATAAGGGATCTGCGGAAAAAGTTTATTCTAGTTGCTACGGCAGCTGTCGTTATTATTGTTGCCGGAGCACTGGGAATGATCAATACAATTGCGTATATGCGCATGCATGCCCAAGTGGAATCGGTTCTTTCTTATATTACACAGAATGGTGGAAATGTGCTGCCTAAAAAAATACCTCCGGATAGCAGCTGGTTTGGAGATTCTAATTGGTCAGATGACACTCCGGAATTTTCCTATCAAACTCGTTTTTTCAGTGTACTGGTCGATCCTGATGGATATGTAAAAGAAATTGACCTTAAGCATATTGCTGCTTTTACGGAAAATGAAGCAATTCAATACGCGCGGACTACGGTACAGGAAGGAAAGATCAAAGGATTTTTCAAAAAAGACAGAGCTAGCTATGCGTATATGATCACTAAAAGTAAAGGCGGAGATTTTCTTATCGTTATTATGGATTGCACACGGGACGTAGGTGCGGTAGAGGCCTTTATGAGGTACTCTGTAATGCTTGGATTCATTTGTATTTTACTGTACGTGTTTATTTTGGCGGCGTTGTGTAACTTGGCGATTAAGCCGTTTGTGCGTAATATGGAAAATCAGAAACGGTTTATCACCAACGCGGGACATGAATTGAAAACACCGATTGCTATTATTTCCACTAATACAGAAGCAATAGAACTTATCAATGGAAAAAATGAATGGACTGGCAATATTTTAAAACAAGTAAAGCGATTGTCTAATTTAATTGATGATCTGATTATGTTGTCTAAAATGGGGGAACGTTCTAATGTAGATCTTACTATCACTACATTGAATGTCTCTGAGACTGTTACGACTGTGGCCGAGTCGTTTCGACAGATGGCAAAGGATCAGGGAAAACAGCTGAATTGCCGTATTGTTTCTCCGGTCTATGTGCGGTCTGATGCGAAATGTGTATATGAACTGATAAATATTCTTGTTGATAATGCTGTCAAATATTGTGATGATGAGGGTGTCATTGATGTTGTTCTTGCAAAAGAAAAGAGGAAAAAGGTTGTCATTGCTATTTCCAATACCTATGCTGAAGGGGCAGCTATTGATTATTCTCGATTTTTTGAACGGTTTTATCGTGGGGATGTATCTCATAATAGTCAGAAAAATGGATATGGTATTGGCTTATCTATGGCAGAGGAATTAACACAGCTTATTAAGGGAAAAATTCAAGTGTCTTATACGGATGGGAAAATTACGTTTGTTGTCAAGATGAGTACGAGTACATGAGTTTTTTGCATATAAGTTTTTAACATTATATTTATGTTTTATAAAGAGAACTGACATTTATTTTTTTAATGTCAGTTCTCTTTTTGTAACAGGAATGTAACTTATACGTAACTGTTGCTTGATATACTTTCATTACTTAAATAAATACATTTCATTAATAAATGTAATAATATGGTCAAGAACACCATACTTTATGTACAGCGGATGTTATCTGGTAAGGAGGTGCTGTCTGTGTTTATAAAAATTAACAACATACAACTAAATTATGAGGAAAAAGGAAGTGGAACCCCCTTAGTTTTTATTCATGGATTGGGAGAGTGCATGCAATCATGGAACTATCAGGTTGCCTGTTTGAGCCGAAAATATAGAATAATCAATTTTGACTTGCGGGCTCATGGACAAAGCAGTAATGATGATAGCGAAATCATTACAATCTCTCTTTTTGCAAAAGATATTATTGAATTACTGAATAAACTTGGCATTGAAAAAGCGGTTTTTATAGGTCATTCCATGGGAGGATTGATTTGTCAGGAAATTGCGGTCCACTATCCGGAAAGAGCGATTGCTTTTGTGTTAAGCGATGCTGCTGGATTTTATCCACCGCCGTTTAGTACGGATGGATTGAGAGAGAGGTTAGCGTATCTTAAAACAGCTGCCATGGAAGATTTGGCGGAAATGGTTGCCGAGAAATGTTGTGCTCCGCAGACATCGTGGGAGGTGCGGCAGGAAATTAAAAAATTGTTTTTGCATAATGAGCCGGAATCGTATAAACAAGCAACTATTGCTACCTTTAAGGCAGATTATCGGATATATCACAAGCAAATGAATTTCCCTTTTTTGCTGCTTGTAGGAGAATTCGATCAGACGACACCGTTAGCCTATGCGGAATATTTAGAAAAAAATCTTCCAGCGGCGCAGCTTGCTGTTATTCCGGCGGCTGCACATATGTCTAAAGTGGAAAACCCACAGGAATATAATCGACTGCTATCTCAGTTTCTGGAACAATTATCTGATGTATTATAGAAAAAATCTTTTAGAAAGGAGGAAAGAGTGTGCCGTTTCTAAATCTGCCGAAATGGAGAATGTATTATCAAGAATATGGAACCGGACCGAATGTGATTGTGGCTGTTCATGGCAATCTAGCGTCTTCATTGTGGTGGAAGTTTTTATTACCCCACATTCCCAAGCAATATCGTTTCATTGCAATGGATCTTCGCGGTTGCGGTAAAAGTACGCATACAAGCAGTGGATATGAAATTTTACAGTTTGTTGATGATATAAAAATATTGACAGAAAAATTAGAATTAAAACAATTTCATTTACTGGGACATTCCATGGGTGGACAAATATCTTTGGCATATGCAGGGGTGTATGCCAAACAGATTCAATCGCTGACATTAGTTGATAGTGTGCCGGCAGATGGACTGCGATTGACCGAAGAGGGGCGGCAGAATTTTAAAGAGTTACAAAAAAACAATATAGTTTTAAGAAAAGCTGTCGAAAGTTGCTTCCCCTATTATCGTGATGCCGCAGGTATTGATCGATTCTGGCGGGATGCTATGCACTGTTCTCCTGAAATTTATTTCAGCAATCCAGAAACTATGCATGATACCATCTTGCTTCAGCAGGCTGCAGAAATAAAAGTTCCTGTGTTAATTCTGCATGGCCGGCAGGATGTGATTATTCCTGTTACGGAAATGATCCATACGATAGGTGTGATGCAAGCGGCACGTGTGGTTTTGTTGGAGAAATGCGGACACTCCCCGTTTATTGAACAGCCAGAATGTGCAGCGGGAGAATTTTTTGGATTTTTAAAAGCACACGGATATTAAAAAAGAGAAAGGATGTGGAGACGTTGATTGACTGTAAAAAAACAATAAAAACAATGTTGTTGATGTCAGGATTGTGTTTTTTTAGTTTAGCTCCGAGTTTTTTAACAAACGCTATGTCTACCTATATTACGGGTGCACATAATGTCAATGTAGTACAGTATGCAGATTTGACTACCAATAATCCGGACATAGGTAAATTAGCGGAAGGACGCCGCATTGCGCTGGCAGTAAGTGATTGGTCAACGGGGACGCCGCAGCGCCCTGATTGGTATGCGCCCAAAATTAAGATTTCTGGTAAAGAGATAAGCGGATATTTTGATGATTGTAATTTTGTTATTCGTGTTCCTGATAAATGGAATGGTCGATTGGTTATTGTAGGAGCACCTGGTTTCGGTGACTCTCGTTCGACGGATGCACTTATCAGTGATTATGTTCTTACAAAGGTCGATAAAAATGGTGCCAGTTATGCATATGCTATTTGTGATAAAGGGACGACGGGAGAACAAATACCAGCTCCGGACGGTGTTATTTATCCTTGGGCGAAGGCAATGAATGCTTTTAGCAATAAAGAAGATTCCTTGAGCGAATGGAATCAGCGTTTCTATGAACTGACGATGGCCTCACGAGAAGTTTTGAAGAAACTGTACAATAAAGAGCCGGCGTATACTTATTTGTGGGGATATTCTAATGGCGGGTACGTAACTCGTTATGCGATGGAACATCATCCGGAATTATACAGCGGTATGATCGATTGGGAAGGTGTTTTATGGAGAGGGCACGAAGAAAATCTTATTTCCAGTCTTTCGACAGCGGTTAATGCATGGCAAATTTTAAAAGATCAAACAGCATCGCCGCAGGCGAAGAAATTAGCAGCAGCATCTTTGGAAAAAATGGGCTTGCCCGAACAGTCTCGCATGTTATGGCCGATATACGGTACGTTATATTGGCTGCCGACGTTAAATCTTCACCGAGTCAAATATGATCCGGAATACAAAAATCGTAATTGGTGGGAATTTTTAAGCCATCCTGAAGATTATAAAAATTATGATTGGTTTAAGCGGCCGGAAGCGATGAAACGCATTGCAGCTATTGAAAATACGGGAAAAATTATAAAACCGACAATTACTATTCATGGAACTTGGGATGCACTGCTATTCCCTAACGTTCATGCAGCGGCTTATGAAAAACTTGTGGAAAAAAATGGTGATATCCGTATGTACCGCTTATATATGGTCGAACACGGCAATCATTTTGACTCTTTTGTGAATAATCCCAAAGTAGATCCTCAAAATACATTACAGCCGCTTATGCCATATGTACATCAGGCTTTTGATGCGTTGGTAAATTGGGTAGAAAACGGTGTTCCGGCACCACCAAGTATGACTATCGGTGTTCCTGAATCAAAGAATAAAGTTTTCAGTATTTGGGATCACAGTGAAATTGATATGTACTAAAAGAGGTAACATATGATGAAAACGCTTCATTATTTTCGTTCTGGAAACGGGATGGAAAAAATATTGTTTATTCATGGCAATTTAGCTTCCTCTCATTGGTGGAGACCGGCTATGATCCGTCTTGACGATTCTTTCGACATGCTGGCAGTTGATTTGAGGGGATGCGGCCGATCAGAACGCGGGAAAGCAGATATAACGATAAAACAACATGCTGAAGATATTATGGAGATTCTCCAGCAACAGCACTTTTTTCCTTGCACTGTTGCGGGGCATTCTCTTGGCGGAGCAGTAGCGATGCAGCTGGCGGTGGATATGCCGAGTTATTTGAAGGCCATGATTCTTGTGGATTCAGCTTATATCGGAGGCATGGGGCCGTTTGATTATTCTTTGCTGGAAACAGTAGTGAAAGACGAACAAGTATTACTGATTTCTTTAAAAGCAACTTTGGCTGTAGATGTACCTCCGGCACTTATGGAAGGGTTGCTCGCAGATTGTCTTTTGGCTAAAGACGTGTTTATTCCTAATTCTCGGGCGTTGACTACGGTGGATTTCTCTGAAAAAGCGCCTTCCTTTATGAAACCGGTTCTAGTCATGCAAGGAGAAAAGGATGCAGTTGTTCCTTTGTCGGAAGCACAAAAAACAGCACGATTGTATCCTCATGCATCCTTAGTTATTTTGCCGGCGTCCGGACATAATCCGCAAATAGAGGTACCTGATTTGTTTGCAGAGACAGTACGACAATTTATTGCATCATTATAATGTCAATGAAAGGTATGAGGCATGATGTAAGCTACAACACTATTGAAGGAGGGAAAGAACGTGAAAAAAAGAATGTCAAAAAATGTTTTGGCAGTTATGACGGTTGTAATGGCTGTTGGTGTAACTGTTCCAGGGTTTGCCGCCCCTTCAGCTATATTTTATGATGTCCCTGTGAATGACTGGTCTTATAGTGCAATTAAACAATTAACCCAAGAAGGTGTCGTATCAGGAGACGTGACACGCTTTGATGGGAAACGGACGGTAACACGGTATGAAATGTCTATTTTGGTAGCTAACGCAATGACAAAAATAGATGAAGCAACACCGGAACAAAAACGTGTAATTGAAAAGTTAGCTGTAGAATATGCGCAGGACTTGGAGAAAATTGGTGCTGTTCAATCGACTAAACCGGCTCCGGCAGAGGCAAAGCCGATAGCTAAGCCTAATGTGAATTTCTTTTTTGATAATCGCATTGAATATACACATAATAGCATAGGCAATAATAGTGGTGGAGCCTGGGTTACGGGGAAAAATATTAAGAATTCCGATCAATTAATGGAACGTATCCGAGTATACATGAGTGCGGACGTAGGAGATCGATGGACATGGAATTCGCGCTTAGTGCAGGCGAAGTGGAATTGGCAGTCAAATACGTCTGAAACAGTTCGCTTTGATCGATTCTGGATGACAGGAAAGAATATGCTTGGCGGTACGCTTGAAGTTGGTAAAATGCAATTATATCCGGGGAAAGGCGCTTTTTTTGGTAATACAGGTGATACGGAAGGAGTATACTATACTCGCAAGCAAGATAAATGGACTTTCCGAGGCGGGTTAGCCAATAGTTCTTATTTAATATCATCGGGACAACGCGTTAAATTTATGGAAGCGCAGTATAAACCGAATGGTAAAATGGACATCGGTGCGTATGCATTACGTCAAAGCTATTCCGATACGGTTGACGATTTAGATTTGCGCGTCATTAACGGTGCTGTTGAAATTACACCGAAATTGGCACTATCCTTTGAATATGCACATAATAATGCTAATCCCGACAATTATGCTTACGGACATGCTTCTGGCAAACAAAATGGTTATTTCATAGCTCTTCAATCTAAATACAAGGCGACAAATTATATGCCGGCCTTATACACGAATATGGTCAATCCGTTTAAACAAGGAGATTGGGGATGGGGAATTTCCTATCGACACTTGCCAAGCGGTGTGGCTGGTTTGTGGAATCGCGGTGCTTTTAGCTGGGTTCCGCTTACGACAGATGTCGATGGTAATTGGCAGAATGCACTTGATGGTATTAATGCATGGCGGGCTGATTTTGTCTATGTACCATGGCGTAATGTACAATGGACTTTGACATATGACCGCATTAAATATATTGATGGAGATAAGCTAAATAATAGTTGGCAGTCAACTTTTAATTTCTTCTTCTAAGTATAAAAGATTTTTGTAAAATTCATTATGCATGCAACATCTTCCTACACAAAATAAAAGTGAACCCAATAAGGGACTCCGAAAAAGGGGTCCCTTATTGGGTTCACTTTTTTACCTGTATTTTATTGAAAATAAAAAGCTTTAGTATGCGTATATACTTAACATGATATAATATGGTAGGAAAGGAGGCATTGCTGTGAGATGCAAACTATTTCAAGCTATCATTTTTATTATGATGTTGACGGTGCCTGCATTTGCGAAAGACATTGCGCCGCAAAAAATACAACATTATCCTGTTCTAACCAAAGAAATTCTACCTTCTTCTAATGTTATGGGGAAGCGGTTGCAAGATATTGATTCAGTGATAGAAAACGATGTTAAGCGAGGATTTCCCGGAGCCGTTCTGCTTGTGGCAAAAGATGGGAAAATTATAAAAGAAACGGCATATGGCTGGGCAAAAATGTATGATCAAAAACAACTGCTCCCCAAGAAAAAACGTCAACCTATGACGGTGAACACCTTGTTTGATATTGCTTCTAATACGAAAATATATGCTACGATTTTTGCTTTTATGAGGCTTACAGGAGAGGGGAAAGTCCGCCCTGATGATTTGGTATCAACGTATTTACCTGAGTTTACCGGTGATGGTCGTGAGAAAATCCGCCTTTGTGATCTTATGGATCATACGGCTGGTTTTTCTCCGGAAATGTGTTTTTATGAACCCCGGGCAGGCGCTTTTTATTCTTTGAATAGAGATAAGACATTAAAACTTTTAGATACTATTCCGCTTTCTTATCCCACGGGGACCCAGATACAGTATAGTGACACGGATTATATGATTCTTTGTGCGGTAATAGAAAAAATTACAAAGCAAAGGCTGGATACATATACGGAGAATGTGATTTACCGGCCATTAGGGTTGACCCATACGTTGTTTAATCCGTTGTGCAAAGGATTTAAGCCAGAAGATTGTGCGGCTACGGAACCTTGTGGCAATACGCGTTGGGGAATGGTAACTTTTCCCGGGATACGTACAGGTACTTTACAGGGACAGGTACAGGATGAAAAAGCATGGTACTCCATGAAAGGAGTATCTGGTCATGCGGGTTTGTTTTCACGGGCTGAAGATTTGGCTGTTTTGGCACAGCTTATATTGAATAAGGGAGGATATGGCAATTACACACTTTGCAGTTCCCGCATTATAGATGAATACGTGCGTCCTCGCAATACCCGATTTGCATTGGGATGGAATGTAAATTGTTTACAAAATCAGGAATGGGAGTTTGGCTCCTATGCTAGTTCTCAGGCTATAGCGCATACGGGGTGGACGGGAACGGATATTGTCATTGATCCTAAATATAATTTATGCATTATTCTTTTGACCAATCGAATTCACGAACCGAATGTACCGGGACAACTTAATACCTTTGTTACAGATGATTTTGCGACTGTAAGCTATGGCGATATCATTTCCATGGTATATAAAGCAGTGCAATAAGAGACGATAACTTTGTATTGACAGCACAAGGAGCGGCATGTTAGAATAGCAACAACAATTTCATAACGATATCATCCAGAGCAGTTGAGGGACTGGCCCTATGACACTGCGGCAACCTTCCGAAAGGAAAGGTGCCAATTCCAGCGAAATATTTCGAAAGATGATTGATTACGTTATTAATCTTCGTCTTTTTTGACGAAGATTTTTTTTGTTAATTTTATTAAGGAGAGATGAAAATGAGATGTAAAAAAATTGTACTTGTTGCGCTTGCGCTGGTTGCTGCGGCAAGCCTGTTTGCAGGATGTGGAAATCAAAGTAACTCTGCTTCGCAGGAAAAAAAGGAAATTACTGTTGGTGTTACACCGGGTGCCAGTGAACAAATCATGGATTTGGTAACAAAAGAAGCAGCTAAAGAAGGATTGACGGTGCATGTAAAAACTTTTTCCGATTATGTAACACCTGATCAGGCATTGGCCAGTGGAGATATTGACTTAAATTCTTTTCAGCATAAACCTTTTTTAGATGCTTTTAATGAAAAAAATGGTACACATTTAGTTAGTATAGGACAAACCTATTTAGCTCCGTTAGGGTTATACTCCCATAAATATAAAACCGTTGGAGATATACCCGATGGAGCAACAATTGCTATTCCTAATGATCCATCAAACGGCGGCCGGGCATTGTTGCTGCTTCAGAAACAAGGATGGATAACGCTGACAAAGGGAAAAGAACCAACGAAGGTAACCGTTCAAGATATTGTGGATAATCCTAAGCATCTTCATATTATTGAATTGGAAGCAGCACAACTTCCTCGTTCCTTGGATGATACAGCAGCATCTGTTATTAATGCAGGCTATGCTATTTCTGCCGGTCTTAACAGCCAAAAAGATGGTATTGCCGTAGAAGATAATACGAGTCCGTATGTCAATATTATTGCTGCTCGTGAAGCAGATAAAGATAACCCGGCTTATAAAAAATTTGTTAAAGCATTTCAGTCACAGGCAGTAAAAGATTATATTGACAAGGAATTTGCGGGTGTTCTTGTTCCGGCGTGGTAGAATAAAAAGGAAATCAATCTAAGTATTCGAGGTGCATGACATGAAGGTTACGAAAGATAAAAAAATGACAGCGCATTTTCAAAAAATAATTCAATGCGCCACTATATCCAATGAATATGGCAATAAAGTTGATTGGCGGGAATTTGGCAAACTGCATCAGTGGCTGCAGAAATTTTATCCAACGATTTATCGTGAATTTCGATTGACGGAAATAGGCGAAGCAGGATTGCAATTTTGTTTTAAGGCAGATAATCCGGTAAAAGAACCGCTTATGCTTATGGCGCATCAAGATGTGGTTGAGGTTGGTGATTTAGCGCAGTGGACATATGATCCTTTTTCAGGAGAATTAGTGGATGACTGCGTATACGGTCGTGGTACAACAGATTGCAAGCATTTGCTTGCCGCAGAGATGGAAGCGGTAGAAGATGTATTTGCTTCTGGTTGGCGTCCACAATATGATTTATATATTTCTTTGGGATTTGGGGAAGAGATTTATCGAGCAGATGGTCCGGATGGCGCACGCTTATTATGTCAAAATCTGCAGGCGGAAGGTGTGACGATTGGCTGTACCTTTGACGAAGGTGGTTCTATTGTCCATGGCAAGGATGATACGCTTGTTGCACGGATTGGGTTAGGTGAAAAAGCTTGTGTTAATATTGAAATTTATAAAGATTCTGCGGGGGGGCATGCCAGCAAACCTGGATTGGGAACCGCCTTGGGTGCAGTGGCTAAAGCAATTGTAGATATTGAAACACATCCGTATCCGTATCGATTGATTCCATTGGCAGAGGCACAGCTTAAAGCTGCCGCAGCAGTTGAAGATGGAGATAAAAAAAGAATTTATCAAGAGCCGAAAAAATATTGGGAGGAGTTGTGTGCGCTGGCACGTCAGAATCCTGAACTAGATGCTATGCTTCATACTACGTTTGCATTTACAATGGCGCAGGCCAGCAATCAGCCGAATGTCCTTCCTTCCCATGTAGGAATGACAATGAGCTGCCGCATATTGCAGGGAGATACCATAGAATCGGTCATGCAATATTTACAGCAATTTTTGCCTGAAGGAGTCCGGATGCGCCATGTTTCAGGAGAAGATCCTATGCCTACCTCGACGCCGGATAGTGATGATTATAGAACGGTAGAAAGAGTGCTCCATACACTTTATGGGAAGAACATTACTCTTGTTCCGTTCCTTATGTTGGGAGCTACGGACACTCATTATTATGCACCTGTTGTCCAGCGCGTATTCCGCTTTGATGGATTTTTGGTGGATGATCGCTGGGGTGGGGCTCATCAGGTCAATGAAAGAATTCCGGCTGATGCATTGCCGGGATCAAAACAGTTTTTCAAGACATTTTTGCTGGAATATTAAAAGCGGGGCGGTATTCTCATGAAGAAGAAGGCTTTATTTACGGTGTGTACGGTTATAGCTGCCGGATGGCTTTTATATAGTGGTTTTACACCATTGAATATGCTTATTCTTATTGTTATGCTAGGATTCTGTGTGGCATCTTTTTATAAATGGTAGTATGTATGATTTTATCAGCAGAGTATATTTCTTTAGAGAAAATACTCTGCTGATTTTTAATATATTTTGATAAAGGGTATTTATTTTAAGATTAAATAAAGAATAACATGTTAAAAAAATCACAAAGTTTATTGCTTGTAAGATGCATTATTGTAATACATAAAAAGCTTCTTTTTTTTCATCTACCAAAAAGAAACTTTTTTTTATTATCCATAAAACCATATTTTGTATAAGTTTTTACTAAAATTGGACATTATTTCATAAGATATGCTTATCTTATACACAAAACACATAGTTATAATGTTAATTTAACAACGAAATAGATGAATAAAATGCATAGCGTTATTGTAAAATTCACAATGAAATTGTATAATGTAAACATAATCTCAACGGAATTTATTTCAACAGAATAATTTAAGTAAGGAAAATTGCAAGGTTTTCAATAGACTGAGACGTTATTGCCAGAGCCTTCCGGATAGCAGATATTTTGAACAATGTTGGCTGTGCCTTATTTTTTAAGAACTGCCGATAATGCTATAGGCTTATAGGCTTTTTTATATTATGGTTTTATTATTTTATGGACACATACGTAAAGAGACAGCTGTGGTTTTACATGATAACGGTATTTAGGCGGAAGTATTAGTTGTTCTATACTACTTGCTTCTGTTGGCTTTAAATAAATTCCTTTTATTACTTATATTCTATATGGAGAAACTCTTTCTCTGCTCTGTTGATGGGGTGGGGACTTTAGTGAGGTGGTATGGGAAAATCTATCTTAAAATTTCTTCAGGTATGACATCTTTTTATTTTATGTCATACCTAGATAGAAGAATGACCTACGTTTTATCAGTGCTATTTTTATGAAAGAGGTGTGAAAATGGAAAAAGCAGATGAATTGTATCAAAGCTTTGAGGAAAAATTGACTGCCTTGACCGGACAATGTGCACATTGCAGCAAGGTGGAGTTGCTTCCAACATTGAAAAAGGTATTTTCCGATAGAGGAGATACTACAGCAGCCGTTGTTCAAACAGAATATATTAAAGAACTTGGTATTGCAGAAGGATTGAAGACTGCCGGCATTACGGTTCACACGGATCATATTCGCTTGAATTGCGAAACAGATCAGGTCGGCATTATTGATGCACAGTATGGCCTCGCAGATTTGGGATCGGTTATTCAGCTGCATCAAAATGTGGATGAACGTATTGCTGCTATTATGCCGCCGTTTTCTATTGTCATTATTAAACGGTCTACTATTTTAGATAACTTAGATACAATGATAGATATGCTTAGTGCAATGCCTGAAATGCCTAACTTTGTAGGTTTTATTACCGGTCCGAGCCGTACTGCCGATATTGAATGTGTCGGTACCGTTGGTGTTCACGGTCCGCTGGAAATTCTGGTAATCGTAGTCGATGATCAATAATAATAAAGGAGGATACTTGATATGGATAACGAAGAATTGAAGCAGGAGATCGAGTCAGCCATAGAGAACAATGCCCTGCAAAATGCCCTAACTAAGTTTACCAGTGCTTATCCGGGCAATAGGGCTAAGGTTTATAAAGGGTACGACTTTGAAGCGATTCGTGAAAAAATTCATGAAGGTAAATCGTATGCGGCTGAACATATTCATGAATTAGTAGATGAATTTGAAAAGAATTTCAATGCCAGAGGCGGACATGTGTTTCGTGCAGCCGATGGCGAAGCTGCGATGGAGTATATTCGTAAACTGGCTAAAGAAAAGGGAGTTAAAGCCATTGTAAAATCTAAATCCATGACGACCGAAGAAATCCACATGAACGAGTTGCTGCGTGAAGATGGTATTGACGTGCAGGAAACCGACTTGGGGGAATTTATCAATGCGATTACCGGAGATACTCCTGTTCATATGGTTATGCCGGCAATTCATCTTTCTAAAGAACAAGTAGCAGAATATTTCACGGAATACCTTCATGAACAAAATAATCCGGTTATTTTGGAATTGGTACGTTCTTCGAGAAAATATATGAGAGATAAATTCTTAAATGCAGATATGGGAGTTTCCGGAGCTAATATTGCTGTAGCTAATACGGGCACCGTTATCACTTTTACAAATGAAGGAAACGGACGTATGACTGCTACATTGCCTCCAATCCATGTATACGTTGTAGGTATTGAAAAATTTGTCGCTAAACTTAGCGATATCAGATATGCTATGAAAGCTCTGCCTCGTAATGGTACTGCCCAGACACTTACCAGTTATGTTTGCATGTATACTGGATCGAATGAAGTTGTGGTAAATAAAGAAACGGATGAAAAGGCGCAAAAAGAATTTCATGTAGTTATTTTGGATAACGGCCGCAGTAAAATTCTGGAAGATCCTGATTTTAAAGATATTTTCTGCTGTATCCGCTGCGGAGCCTGTCTTAATGTTTGTTCTGCTTTTCGCCTTGTAGGTGGTCACGTGTATGGCGGTAAGGTATACACTGGTGGAATTGGTACCTTGTTGACAGCATTCCTGACTTCTCAGGAACGAGCTGAAAATATTCAGAATCTCTGCTTGCAGTGTAAAAAATGTAATGAAGTATGTGCGGGCAAACTGGATATTGCGGGCATGATTTTGAAACTGCGTACGAGATATGCAAAGCGTGATGGACTGAATCCGATTCATAAATTTGCTCTTGATACAGTGAGTGATCGTCATCTTTTCCACTCCATGCTGCGTATTGCTTCTGTTGCACAGGGAGCGCTCAGCAAAGGTGAACCGATGATTCGCCATATGCCGATGTTTTTATCCGGTCTTACAGCGGGACGAAGCTTGCCGACGGTTGCCAAAGTACCTTTCCGTGATGTTATTCTTACAATGAAACAGGACGTACCAAATCCTAAGGGCACGATTGGTATTTTTACAGGGTGTTTGCTAGACTTTGTTTATGTAGATATTGCAGAAGCGGTTGTTAAGGGGCTAAATGCATGCGGATATAAGGTTGAAATGCCTCAGGGCCAGTCTTGCTGCGGAGCTCCGGCGACTTATATGGGTGATGAGGATAATGCCAAAAAATCTGCTGTTATTAATATTGAAGCAATGGAAGCCGAAAAATATGATTATATCGTATCTGCCTGCCCAACTTGTACGCATGCTTTGATTGATTATCAAAATATGTTCCAGGATGATCCGGAAATGCTTAAACGTGCAAAAATTCTGGCTGAAAAAACTTTTGATTTCTCCAAACTTGTTTACATGCTCGGCGGTATTCCGGGTGATGGTGACGGCGTCCCGATGAAGATTACATATCATGATTCCTGTCATATGAGAAGAACCATGAATGTTTGGAAAGAACAGCGTGAACTGCTTACGCAGACCCAAGGAGTGGAACTTACTGAAATGACCGAATGTGACAGCTGCTGTGGGTTCTCCGGGTCATATTCCATCAAATATCCAGAAATTTCGGCACCGATTTTGCAAGCAAAAATAAATCATATCCTTGAAACCGGAGCAGATACGGTTGCTGTTGATTGCCCGGGGTGTTTATTGCAGATCAGGGGCGGTCTCGATGCTCGCGGCAGGGATGATATCAAAGTTAAACATACGGCACAGATCCTTACGGAAAAACGTGGTCTTTAAAAACAAGTTTCTGTGACTCAATCATTTCTGTAACAAAGATATAAAATCTGTGATATTCACTGCAGAATTTCACTAAAACGAAAACATTCTCTGGAAAGGTGTACGTGAGCATATTGATGACCAAACAAGAATTATTTGACAACAAAGTCAGCAAAGTAATGCCGATGCACATTGGGAATGTGTACGACAAGCGGATGAAAGCAGTGGAAGGGTATATTGATCTCTTTTCGGTTCATTCTTTTTCCGGATCAGAAGTGGGGACTGTATTGGATGATGTGGTTTCTACCCGGGGAAAGATGATCCGGCCTAGGCTGTTATTGCTGGCAGGTGAGTTCGGATCAGCTTGCAAGACAGCTCAGGACCGACTTTGTAAACTGGCTGCTATTGTGGAAATGACACACATGGCATCATTGATTCATGATGATATTGTTGATGATTCAGATTACCGCAGAGGAAAACCTTCTATTCAAAAAAAGTACGGGAAAGATGCTGCTGTATATGCAGGCGATTTCCTCATGGGAAGAATCAGTTATTACATGATGAAGGAAGCTATGAATCGTGCAGGTATTGTTTTATCAAAGACCATTGAGGCGATGTGTGCCGGAGAAATAGGTCAAGCCATGTGCCGATATAAGGAAAACGTGACGGTTGAGGAATATTTGAACAACATTCACGGAAAGACAGTTGCTTTATTTATGGCTTGCTGCCGGATAGGAGCTATGGAGAGTGGCTGTGATGAACGGTTGGTTCGTAATTTGGAGTTATTCGGTGAGTGTCTCGGCTTGATGTTTCAGATTCGGGATGACTTGCTGGATTTTACGTCAGATGTTTTGACCATCGGTAAATCGGCGCATAAGGACTTCCAGGAAGGCATATATACAATGCCGATACTTTGTGCCATGAAACAGCCAGGAGGACGGGAAACGCTGATTCCATTCATGCGGCGTAATGCTGAAGGTGCATTGACATTACAAGAGATGTTTCAGATGGAAACGGCAGTAACTAGATTGGGTGGAGTCGAAGCAGCCTGGCAGGAAGTAAAAAAGCTTCAATCCCAGGCAGAAGCAATTGCAGATGAACTTCCGCAATGCGAATATTCTCGGTTGTTGTTAAAATTGGTTCGCAAGCTGGGGACGGTGTGATATGGAACAACGGAATGTGCTCACACCCAAGCTGGCATTACGGTTGGCAGCGCCTCATACTTGGCCTGCTTCGATTTGTCCGGCTTTGTTTGGAGAACTGTATTGTGTACTGGCAGGATACCAATTGCATATTATAGTAGGCATACTGCTTTTGTGTGCGTGTATATTGATGCAGTCCTCCGTAAATACGTTTAATGATTTTTTTGATTATGTTAAAGGTGCCGATAGTGCGGCAGATTACGTAGAAACTGACGATGCAGTACTGGTGTATGAAAATCTAAATCCGGCACATGCGTTATTGCTGGCAGTAATGTATTTGGGAGTGGCGGTGCTGGTGGTCATGCCAGTGCTGCTGACTGCCGGCATTGCACCTATTATAGTTGGTGTTGCCGGCGGAGCTGCTGTCATTTTTTATTCGGGAGGACCTTTTCCGCTTTCTTATTTGCCGGTGGGAGAATTGGTATCGGGACTTGTCATGGGCGGATTGATTCCTTTGGGAATTTTAGCAGCAATTACAGGGGATTTTCACTGGATTGTATTATTTGCAGCTTTGCCGTTTGTTCTAGGGATTGGCCTCATTATGATGACTAACAATATTTGTGATATTGTAAAAGATAGTGAAGCTAAACGAAAAACACTGCCTGTTCTTTTGGGATATGAACATGCTGTACGGTTGTATCATATAGTGACGGTACTATGGATAATGTTTCTCTGTATACTGCCGGTATGGTTGGTGGGCTTCTGGGGAATTATTTGTCCCATGCTGATGGCAGTATCGGCGCATAAGATATTTAGGTTTTTACTTACTTCAAGTTTGCCCCCCGGACAGCGTGTCGTACAGATGAAAGGAATTCTTCGAGCCAATGTATTCGGTAACGGTGCGTATATCATTACGCTGGGCTTTTGCGTATTGATGGGAGCGAGTATTTATGGCTGAGGTATCAAAACGAGATCGGGTGTTTCAGGTGTTTCAGCATATTTCTCATTCTTATGACAGCGGAAATCGCCGTATTAGTCTGGGATTGGAAAAGAGCTGGAAAAAACTTCTGGTTGATGCGGTTTTAAAAAGTGCAGCAGGAGCGGTGCTGGATGTATGCAGCGGTACCGGTGATATTGCGATTGCTTTGGCAGCAAGGCGACCGGATTTGCAAATCACAGGACTGGATTTTTCCCCGGCGATGCTGACAATAGCACAGGAAAAGGGCCGGATGTTAACTAACCTTGTCTGGCAGGAGGGGGATGCAATGAAACTTCCTTTTGCTGATAATAGTTTTTCAGCTGCTTGTATTTCTTTTGGTCTTAGAAATACGTCTGATTATGAACGGGTGCTGCAGGAAATGAGACGAGTTGTTTGCCCTGGCGGATGGGTATATTGTTTAGATTCCTTTGTTCCTGATTCTCCGTGGGTCCAGCCTTTTTATGATATATATTTTCGTATGATCATGCCTGTTTTAGGAGGTGGGTTTGGTCATCATAAAGAGTATCAATGGTTGTGGCAGTCGACACGGAACTTTTTGCGCAGGGATCAGCTTTTAACATTATTTTGTAATGTTGGACTGGTGGAAGCAGGTTATAAAAGCCGTTTGTTCGGAGCCTGCGTATTGCACTGGGGACAAAAACCATATGCTGTAAAAAATGATGTAGTAACTATGTAAGAAAGTATATACGCTGTAGAGATAAAAAGAAACCTGATTATACTGCGGATTTATAATGTCAACGGTTGATTGATATTAATCGTAAAATCAAGGAGGATAAGACTATGAGTGAAGAAAAGTTTGATGCCATTGTCGTAGGTGGCGGCTTGGCAGGATTATCTGCGGCCTATGCAATGGCCCAGGCGGGTCTGGATGTTATGGTTGTAGAGCGCGGCAAATTTTGCGGTGCCAAGAATTCCAGCGGCGGCCGCCTTTATGGTCATAGCTTAGAAAAGCTGATTCCGAATTTTGCAGAAGAAGCGCCTATAGAACGTAAAATTGTCAAAGAGCGCATTGCTCTAATGACGGAAGAAACCGCTATGACGATTGAATACAGCTCAGGAAAATTAGGTGCGCAGCCATGTGCCTCTTACTCCGTGCTGCGTGCCAAATTTGATAAATGGCTGGCCGATAAAGCTGAAGAAGCCGGTGCCATGGTTGCTACGGGACTTCTCGTAGAGGATATTATCATGAAAGATGGAAAAGCGATTGGTATTTCCTGCGGCGGTGAAGAAGTATTTGGTGATGTGGTTATTTTAGCTGATGGAGTTAACTCTCTGCTGGCTCAGAAATTGGGAATGAAAGAAGAACTTGATCCGACGCAAGTAGCGGTGGGTGTTAAGGAAGTTATCGCTTTGGATCCACAGGTGATTAATGAACGATTCGGAGTTGCGGACGGAGAGGGAACTGCTATGATGATGGCGGGTGATCCGACATGCGGCAACCTGGGAGGGGCCTTCTTATATACTAATAAAGACAGTATTTCTCTTGGAATCGTTACGACCATAAGTGATATTGGTCGTGTGGATACCAGTGTGCCAGATATGGTAGAACGTGTTAAGAATCATCCGGTGATTAAACCGTTGATTGCTGGTGGTAAATTACAAGAATATTCTGCTCATTTGGTGACAGAAGGCGGCTATAAGATGGTGCCGGAATTGGTTAAAGACGGCGTTCTTTTAGTTGGGGACGCAGCTGCTTTCGTTATTAACCTTGGGTATACTGTACGTGGTATGGATTTTGCTATTGAATCCGGCCGGCTGGCGGCTGAAGCGGTTATCAAAGCAAAAGCAAAAGAAGATTTTTCTGCCGGTGGACTTGCTTGTTACAAAACCTTGCTTGAAGATAGCTTTGTACTAAAGGAATTAAAGATGTACCAGAACTTCCCAAGTTTGCTTGAATGTCATGCGGTATTTAATGATATTCCTAAAATGGCAGATGAATTTGCATCTGAACTGCTTACTGTTGATGGCAGAACACCGATGGCGATTCCGATGATTGCTATGATGGTTCTGGCTAAGAATGGCGGGTTAGCAGGCTTGGTTGATCTTGGTTCTAAAGCATTGGAGGCGTTCTAATATGGCAAAAATGAGCATTGATGATAAGCTGGGGACTCTCAAGTTTACCACAAATGAGGAAAAATCCCATATCATCATTAATGAAGATTTTACTGATGAAAAAGAAATTATGCGTATTGTAAAAGCTTGTCCTGCCGAATTATACAAATACGAAAATGGGAAGCTTGTTTTCAGTCACGAAGGGTGCTTGGAATGCGGGACTTGCCGAGTATTGTCTCATGGAAAAGTTATTAAAAGCTGGGAATATCCGGAATCTGGATATGGCGTAGAATTTCATCAGGGATAAGAAAATTTTCAGTAGATGTGATGGGACTGTGTGTTGAAATAAAAAAAGAAGAATTCGGGCACTTTATTGCCGAGTTCTTCTTTTTTTATAGTTATTGTCACAAAAATGTGATAATAGCGTAACAATAACGTAACATAATTGCAGTATATTGACTACGTATATATTAACTACGTATAATAACAGTAAATGCAAGCAAACCGCTATATATTTATACATAATGCTGTGATGAACACATCACATACAGGGGGAATATTATGTTAAAAAAACCATCCAGAAAAGTATGTTTTGGAATTATAATATTTATTATGGCAGCCGGCATAGGAATAGCTAAGTCGGGGATACTGTTTAATTCTCACATACCTAAAAGGCCGCAGGCAGTAGAAGTGAAAGCCATGAAGGTAGAAGCGAAGGATACTCCGGTGACCTATGAATTTGTTGGAAAAGTAGCGTCTAAAAATGAAATTTCCATTATGTCTAAGATATCGGGAAATATCATAAACAAGATGGTTAAAGGCGGAGACGTGGTGTATAAAGGACAGCCTCTTTTTCAAATTGATGATAAACAATATCAATCTAAAATTAATGCCGCCAAAGGAACTTTGTCAAAAGATACAGCCGCGTTACGGAGTACACAGCGAGATCTGGAACGATATAAGATGTTAGCACAAGTCCAAGGAATAGCACAGCAAACGGTAGACTCCTATGAAGCGCAGGCGGAAGAAGATCAGGCTACGGTTGACTCGGATCAGGCAGCACTTAATGAAGCGATGGAAGATGAACAAGATACATTGATTTTATCTCCTGTAGATGGGCGTATTGATGTTAATGATTTAAGCGTAGGACAATACGTTTCAGCAGGATCATCGACTTTGGCGACCGTATCTTCTTTGGATCCGATATGGGTACAGTATACCATCAGTGAAAATGAATATATTACTCTGGCACAAAACGGACAGGCGTCTCTGCCGGAAGATTTCAAAAGTAATTTAAAGTTAATTTTAAGTAACGGCAGTGAATATCCGCTGCGGGGGAAAATTGATGCGATTGATAAAGGAATTGGCAGTGATACGGGTACATTGACGATAAAAGCTGTATTTGATAATCCACAGCACTTTTTGATACCGGGGATGTTTGCTAAAATTATTGCAACAGGAGAAATACGAAAAAATGCTGTATTAGTGCCGCAGCAATCGGTAAAAGATTTATTGGATAGTTCTTTTGTATATATCATTAAGGCAGATAATACAATTGAAACAAGAAAAGTGAAATTAGGACCTAAGGTCGGGAATATGGTTATTATTGATGATGGAGTAAAAGCAGGAGAGTCTGTTGTCGTCGATGGGGTAGATAAAATTAAAGATGGCAGTATGGTAGAACCTACATTTGTTACTGCAGATGAATTCAGTAATACATAAACAGAAGTGAGGAGTAAGCATGGCTAAATTTTTTATTGAACGGCCTGTTTTTGCTATTGTACTGTCCGTTATTATTGTTCTTTTGGGAATTGTATCTATTTTGAATTTGTCTATTGCACAATATCCTAAAATAACGCCGCCGACTGTTTCTATCAGTACTTCCTATCAGGGTGCCAATGCCGAGGTTGTCAATGATTCTGTGGCACAGGTCATAGAACAAGAGGTAAATGGTGTTGACGGAATGGATAATATGACGGGAACTGTGGCCGATGATGGGTCGTATAAACTGCGGATTCAATTTGAAGCGGGCAAAGATCCCAATGTGGCAGCTGTACAAGTCCAAGATCGAGTGTCGTCAGCAGAGCCTTCTTTGCCAACAACGGTACAACAAAAAGGAATTGCTAGCAGAAATTCATCGGAAGATATGGCTTTTGTTTTTCAATTATATTCTCCCAATCATACCTATGATGCAAAATTTTTGAAAAATTATGGCAGTTTATACCTTGTTGATGGGTTGAAGCGCATTGATGGAGTTGGTGATGTCAATGCCTTTGGTGCTGATTATAGTATGCGTGTATGGCTCCAACCGGATAAAATGGCAAAATTAGGAGTATCTACTAGCGATGTGGTAGCAGCCATACAAAAACAAAATTTAGAGGCACCGACAGGTGCCTTAGGAGCTCGGCCGGCGGATGACAAACAAGCACTTCAATTTACAGCGCGTATAAAAGGACGATTGTCTGATGCAGCTCAATTTGGTAAATTAATTGTTTTGGCAAAATCAGATGGGTCCATTGTTTATTTGAAAGATATTGCAAAAATTGAAATGGGTAGTGAAAACTATACTAACATTACCGAACAAAATGGTAATGAAAGTGCTGGTTTTGCAATTCTTTTAAATAGCAAGGCGAATACGTTGAAGTCTATTGATGAGGTAAAAACGTATTTGGAAAATGCAAAAAAAGATTTTCCGCCGGATATGGATTATGTTGTATCTGTTGATAATACAAAGTTTATTCGAGAATCTATGCTGGAAGTGAGTAAGACTTTTGTGGAAGCGTTGATGCTGGTCGTTTTGATTGTTTTTTTATTTTTACAAAATTGGCGGGCTACGCTTATTCCACTGCTGGCGATACCGGTATCCCTTATTGGAACGTTTGCGGCATTTATCATCTTGCGATTTAATATCAATACGCTGACACTGTTTGCACTGGTTTTGGCAATTGGGTTAGTAGTAGATGATGCTATCGTTGTCATAGAAGCGGTAGAACATCATATGCGATATGATCATTTAAATCCTCATGATGCCACTTGTTTGGCTATGAAAGAGGTATCGGGTCCTATTGTGGCTATTGCCTGTGTATTGACTTCCGTATTTTTACCGGTTGCGTTTTTTCAAGGGATGACAGGAATTTTATATCGTCAGTTTGCTTTGACTATTGTTGTTTCTATGGGATTGTCCGCATTAGTTGCATTATCCTTGACACCTGCTTTATGCGTAAAACTTCTTCGACCATATCAGCCGATTTCTGAGATAAGTGTACTTGGCCGGTTTTTTAAAAAATTTAATGGTAAGCTTGCAGCGTATATAGAAAAATATGGAATATTCCTACGTCAGTCTATGCTTAAAACTAAGTTAAGTATCTGTTTTCTTATATTTTTAGTTATTTTCAGCGGGGTTTTATATAAATTAGTTCCGACTAGCTTTATACCGGAAGAAGATCAGGGCAGGTATATTGTCGCGATAAATTTACCAGAAGCTTCCAGCTTAGGGCGTACAAAAGAAGCGGTAGAAAAGGTTTCAAAAATGATACAGCAGCAGCCGGGAGTCGCTCAAGTTATGGCGCCGACTGGCATGGATTTGTTGGGAGGCGGTAATAAATCTAGTGCCGGAGTGGTGTTTGTCTCGCTCAAGCCATGGGAAGAACGAAAAAGCAGTGATGTAAGTGTTCAATCTGAGATAGGAAAAACGATGATGAGTGGAAGACATTTACAGGAGGGGACATTATTGGCGCTTAATCCACCAGCATTGCCGGGATTGGGTGCAGTTGGCGGTTTTTCGCTCATGCTGGAAGATCGGGCCGGTGGAACATTGAATAATTTAGATGCTGTATCGCAGCAGTTTATCGCAGCGGCACAGAAACGACCGGAGATTGGCCGGATTTCTTCTAACTTTAAAGCCAGCACACCGGGATACGAATATGACATAGATAGGGATAAGGCCAAAGTATTAGGTGTATCTATCAGTGATATATTCTCTACATTGCAGGTTTTTCTGGGAGGAAATGAAGTGAATGATTTTACCCTGTTTGGACGTAACTATAAAGTGGCTGTTCAAGCAGATGGTATGTTTCGCGGAGATGTGAATGCTTTACAGTATTTGCATGTAAAAAATGCAAATGGTGATATGGTGCCGCTCAATACGTTGATTACTCCTAAGAAGGTGTATGCCCCTTCTGTAATCAGCCGCTTCAACGGCGTAAAGGCGGCACGAATTAATGGAAGTCAGGCGCCTGGATACAGTTCCGGGCAGGCAATGAAAGCCTTAGAAGAAGTTGCAGCTCAGACGCTGCCGCAAGGGTATACGTATGAATGGTCCGGACAAAGTCGAGAAGAACAAAAATCTTCATCTAAAGCTCCTATTTTATTTGGGCTTGCCTTTCTGTTTGCTTTTCTTTGCTTAGCTGCTTTATATGAGAGTTGGAGTGTTCCTTTTGCTGTTTTATTAGCTATACCGGCGGGTATATTTGGAGCTTTTTTCTTTCAATATCTGCGTGGTCTGGAGGACAGCATATACATGCAAATTGGATTGGTAATGCTTGTCGGCTTAGCGGCTAAAAATGCAATCCTTATTGTGGAATTTGCCAAAATACGCGTGGATCAGGGAATGAAGGCATCCCAGGCTGCGGTAGAAGCGGCACAGTTACGAGTGCGTCCCATTATTATGACTTCATTGACATTTATTATTGGCTGCTTGCCTTTGATGTTGGCAAGTGGTGCTGGAGCCGGAGCACGTACCTCTATGGGAACTGCTGTCGTCGGTGGCATGTTTGCGGCAACAACAATCGGAATTTTTCTCATTCCTACTTTATTTGTAGTTATTGAAAAGAAAACGGGGAAATTCCACTTTTGGCATAAACAATAAAAAAATATATAAAAATTCAAATTTAACGTGATGAAGCAAATATGAGGAGAAACATGGCTAAATTTTTTATAAATCGACCTATTTTTGCTATTGTAGTGTCTATCATTATCGTGCTTTTGGGAATTGTATCGGCAGTGGGATTGTCGGTGGCGCAATATCCTAATATTTCCCCACCTACGATTTCCGTCAGTACCAAATACCAAGGTGCTAATGCCGAGGTTATTAATGACACCGTAGCACAAGTAATAGAAGAACAAGTCAATGGGGTAGATGGTATGGAGTCTATGACGTCTACGAGTACGGATACGGGGTTTTATACACTGAATGTGCAATTTGAAACTGGGACAAATTCGGATATGGACTCTGTTCAAACACAAAACCGCGTATCGGAGGTTAAGGCATCTTTGCCTGATTCGGTTCAAACGCAGGGGATTTCCACAACGAAATCGTCAGATGATAGCGCACTGACGTTTACCTTGTATTCTCCAAATAATACATATGATGCTAAATTTTTAGAAAATTACGGAAATCTTTATTTGCTCGATGACATTAAACGCATTAAAGGTGTCGGTGAAGTGTCTGCATTTGGTGCGGATTACAGCATGCGGGTATGGCTTCAGCCGGAAAAAATGGCGAAACTGGGTGTGTCGACGAGTGATGTTATTTCAGCTATTGAAAGTCAAAATGTCCAAGCCCCTGCAGGTTCTTTGGGAAAAATGCCGACAGAAACAAAACAGGCTTTTGAGTATACCGTACGTGTGCAAGGCAGACTTATAGATGCAAAAGAGTTTGGCAATATTATTATTATGGCAAAACCAACGGGTGCGGCGGTACGGTTGAAAGATATTGCCAAGGTCGAAATGGGAAGCCGGGATTATATTTATGATTCTAAACAAAATGGGCATGCCAGTGCTGGCTTTTCTATTAAATTAAACAGCGATGCTAATTCATTGGATACAATTGGGAAAATCAAAGAGTTATTGAAAAATGCCAAGGATAAATTTCCGACTGATATGGATTATGCCATTACCATTGATAATACTAAGTTTATTTATGAATCTATTCTCGAAGTATGCCGGACATTTTTAGAAGCACTGGCACTCGTTGTTTTAGTAGTATATTTATTTTTACAAAGCTGGAGAGCTACGCTTATTCCTCTTTTGGCAGTACCGGTATCGTTGATTGGTACATTTACAGCTTTTACGTTTCTAGGATTTACAATTAATACACTGACATTATTTGCCATGGTCTTGGCGATTGGGTTGGTGGTGGATGATGCAATTGTAGTTATTGAAGCTGTTGAACGACATATTAAAGACGATCACATGAGTCCACGGGAAGCAACGGTACAAGCCATGAAGGAAGTATCCGGACCGGTTATTGCAATCGCGTTTGTTTTGGCTTCGGTATTTTTACCCGTAGCATTTTTTGGCGGCATTATGGGGGTATTGTATAAGCAGTTTGCTTTGACTATTGCTGTTTCTATGGGATTATCGGCATTTGTAGCATTATCACTTACACCGGCACTTTGCGCACTTATCTTGAAACCGGTTCGTGAATCAGAGAAGCAGAGTATATTGAAGCGATTTTTTAAATCTTTTAATGAATATTTAAGAATGACTACGATTCGCTATGGCAAAGAAATACAGCATTTAATCCCTAAAGCGAAACTGTGTATGTTGTTTTTAGTGGGTATCTTGGCTGTTACCGGATTACTATATCGCGTTGTTCCCAGCTCCTTAGTACCAGAAGAAGATCAAGGATATTATATGGTGGGAGTTACGCTGCCGGAGGGAGCTAGTTTGACCCGTACGATTCATGCAATGGATCATATTTCTGAAATGATTCAAAAACAGCCGGGAGTTACACAAGTTATGACCTTGGCGGGAACGGATCTTTTGACAGGATCTTCCAAAACAAATACGGGAGAACTTTTTGTAGCATTAACACCTTGGTCAGAGCGAACTTCTCCTGCATTACAAGTCAAATCGGAGATACAAGATACATTAGCCGATGCGTCATCTTTCTTGGAAGGAAATGTAGCGGTATTTAATCCACCGGCACTGCCCGGATTGGGTTCAGTCGGCGGATTTTCACTTATGATAGAAGATCGAAATGGAGGAACACTGACTGATTTAGATAAAGTAGCGACGCAATTTGTTGAACAGGCTAAAAAACGTAAGGAAATTGGAGCGGTATCTTCTAATTTCAGTACATCAACACCTAGTTATCGATTTGATGTAGATCGCCAGAAAGCAGAGATTCTGGGAGTATCGGTAGATGATATTTTTTCCACTTTGCAGGTTTTTTTAGGTGCTGATGAAGTGAATGATTTTACGAGATTTGGACGGAACTACAAGGTTATCGTTCAAGCGGAAAGTCCGTATAGAAGTAATACCGATGCCCTGCGTTACTTATTTGTCAAAAGTAGTAATGGAGATATGATACCGCTTAACACACTGGTTACAATGAAAAAAGTACTGGCACCGGCTGTTATTACTCGATTTAATGGTGTACAAGCAGCTAAAATAAGCGGGACACAAGCCGGTGGCTACAGTTCAGGACAAGCTATGGAGGCATTGTCCGAAGTCGCAAAAGAAACGTTGCCGGATGGATATACCTATGAATGGACTGGTCAAAGCCGGGAAGAACAGCAATCGGCAGGGCGAACTCCGATTGTGTTTGGGATGGCGCTTTTGTTTGCGTTTCTCTGTCTGGCAGCTTTATATGAAAGCTGGAGTGTGCCATTTGCTGTGTTATTGGCTATTCCCTCAGGAGTTTTTGGCGCGTTTTTGTTCCAATATCTCACGGGACAGGAAAATAGTATTTATATGCAAATTGGGTTGATTATGCTGATTGGTCTGGCTGCTAAAAATGCTATTTTAATCGTAGAATTTGCAAAAGTACGAGTTGATCAAGGCATGAAATTAGAGCAAGCTGCCATTGAAGCGGCCCAGTTGAGGTTACGCCCGATTATTATGACTTCACTCGCTTTTATTATTGGTTGTCTGCCTCTTATGCTGGCGTCTGGGGCAGGTGCGGGGGCACGTACCTCTATGGGAACGGCTGTTGTTGGGGGAATGTTGGCGGCAACTGCCATAGGAATATTCCTTATACCTATATTATTTGTCGTTGTTGAAAACGTAGTAAGACGTTATAAATGACCGGTGGATAGGCTTTGATATATTTTTTCTAAATTTTCCTTTTGTGTTTGTAAATACGTTTTGCTGCCGTTGGAACTTTCTAATGTATAAATACCTTCTACGTTAGCGCCTACTTCGTGTGCGAGTGTCTGGGAAATTTTGGGACTTTCCATATCTTCTACAAAAATTGTTGAGATATGATGATTTAAGCAAAAATCAGCAAGTTCTTTTAGGCGGCGGGCACTTGGTTCACCAGAGGCAAAAACATTTTCCAGGCTGTTCTGCTGCAGCCCGAAGTCACGTGCCATATAAGAAAACGCAGCGTGACCAGTAATAAATACCTTGTACGGACTTTGGTCGAATTTTGTTTTATAGTCGGTATACAAATAATCTATCTTGGCGGAAAACGCATCATAGTTCGCATCGTAGTACGCTTTATTTGCCGGGTCTGCTTTTATGAACGCGTTATGGATATTCTTGGCTTCCCATTTGGCACCTTGTAGACTAAGCCAGATATGTGGATCTATGTCGTGACGCTGAGATTGGCTATTCCAAAAAGCGGAAGCGGCAGTATCATAAATGGGGGTGGCTCCATTTGAGGCAATGACGAATAGCAAGTTTTTGTTTCCTGCGGTTTTAATTGCTTTTTCCGCCCATGATTGTTCCATACCAAATCCATTGATAATAAAAACAGAGGCAGTGGAAAGTGCTGTTACATCAGATGCTTTAGGCTCAAAATCGTGCGGCTCTACACCGTCGGGGATGATAGTTTTAATTTCTATTTTATTTCCGCCTATAGCTTCTGCTAATTCGCGCATGGCATTAAACGAAACGACAACTTGCAATTTTTGGTTATTTGAGGAGGCTTCCGAAAAGGGGGCCTTTTCTAGTGTACAGGAAGTTAATAGAAACAGAGAAAAAATAAATAGTAAGGCATATACTATGCGTTTCAAGAAATCCCTTCTCTCTAAATGCGAACAACTTGCATTTGCGCTTTAAAATAGGATATAATATGTTACGCAAGATGTCAAGAAAATAAGGATTTATGCATTGGGAGGGAGAACATACCATGATTTTGCTGGAACATGTATATTATGCCTATGAGACCGGAAGTCCGTATCTTCTCCGGGATTTGAATCTTATGATAAAAAATGGGGATTATATTTCTATTGTCGGTGAGAATGGCAGTGGTAAGAGCACATTTGTTAAATTGCTGCTAGGCCTTTTGAAACCGGTGAAAGGGTCTTTGCGTAACGATTTTACGCGGACCGCTTATGTGCCACAGCGTTTTGAATCGTTGAATAGTCAATTTCCTATTACAGTTCGGGAGGTCCTGAATTGTTATCGGAAGGTGCTGCATATTAAGGATAAAGATTGTATTAACCATTATTTAGAGTTGATGGGAATGAAAGGATACGAAGAATCTCTTATCGGAACCCTTTCCGGCGGACAATGCCAAAAAGTTTTTATTGCAAGAGCTCTCATGGGACACCCAGATCTTATTATTCTTGATGAACCGTCGACCGGGATTGATGTAAAAAGTCAAAGCGAGTTATATCCATTCTTGAAGAGTCTTAATCAAGAACACGGTATCACCATTATTACAGTGGAACATAATCTGCGTGCCGCTATTCGAAATTCCAAGCAGATGTATCATGTTGCCGGCGGCAGTGGTCATCTTTGCTCACCGGAAGAATACATCCGTGAATATGTATCCGAAAATACAGGAAGTGAAGCTTATGTTTGAATATGCGTTTATACAAAATGCTTTTATTGTAGCGGTATTAATATCTGTGGTATGTCCCTTGATTGGAATGTTTTTAGTGCTGCGGCGATATTCCATGATTGGTGATTCCTTGGCACATGCTTCTTTAGCTGGAGTAGCTGTGGGACTATTATTGAATATAAATCCGATTCTTAGCGCTTTTTGCCTTACGTCTTTTTTTGGCGTAGTAATAGAAGCTTTGCGTCGACGATTTCGTCGTTACGCCGAACTTATTTTAGTAATTGTATTGTCTTTATCGGTGGGGATTGCTATTACAATTATTAGTTCCGGCTTGGTCCATGCAAATGTGGAATCTTTTCTGTTTGGAAGTATACTTACTGTTTCGCGCGAAGATGTCTGGTCTGTTTTTATTCTCAGCATTATTTCCATTTTTCTTATTTTACGGCTTTATCCTCAATTGGTTTTTCTGACTTTTGATGAAGATGGAGCAAAAATTGCCGGAGTAAAAAGTCAGATTATTAACTATATATTTGCGGTACTTGTAGCGGCAACAATTTCTGTTTCTATTCGAATTGTTGGAATTTTAGTTATTAGTTCATTAATTGCATTACCCGTAGCGACAGCACTGCAGTTGCAGCGGGGATTCCGAAGAACATTGCAGTTATCAGTGCTGTTTAGTTTTATTGATATTCTTGCAGGACTTTTTGTTTCTTATTGGATAGATGCGGCGCCTGGCGGGGTAACGGCGATTGCTTCTGTTCTTCTTTTGATGATGGTTATGGCGTTTCAACAAATCCGGTTAGCTGGACATCATGCTGATATAGAAAGGGTGTGAAAGTATGGCATGTTCGTTAGAAGATCATCGTGAATATTTGCATCAACATGGTATTAAAAGTACGCGGCCCCGTAATTTGGTATGGGAAATTCTGTTAACTCATGATGGAATATTGTCGGCAGAAGAAATTTATCAAACTGCCGTTCAACAGGGAGAAACTGTGAATTTTTCTACGATATATCGCGTTTTGGAACTGTTTGTTGAAAAAGGTCTTGTGGAAAAATCTTTTTTTCCCGGTACGCAGAAAAATGTTTTTTCTGTATGCCATGTAGGGCATACACACCACTTGATTTGCTTGCGCTGTCATAAGACTGTTGATATTTCACCGTGTCCTTTGTCTGATTTGGAAAAGCAGATTGCAGCGAAAACAGATTTTCAAATTGTCGGTCATCATCTTGAAATCTATGGGTATTGTCCGGAATGCAGAAAAATTATGAAATAGCGGGATAAGCCGTTTTTTGTAAGTTTTTATTTTTCTGTATCTATCATACATCACGCGCAGCGAAGAAATACTCGCTGCGCGTGATGTATGTATGTTGAGACTTATATCGTGTTTTTACTGTAATATATATAATGTACGGCAGTTAAAGAAAATCGTATGTTATATACGTGAAGATAATAATTCTTTTGTGTAGTTTTCCTGCGGATTTGTAAAAATTTTCTCTGTAGGACCGTTTTCAATTAGCCTGCCATTATGCAGTACCATCGTTTTAGTGCTGATCCAGCGGGCTAGACAAAGATCATGTGTAATGAAAAGACATGCAATGTGATGGCTGCAGCATATGCTTTTGATAAGGTCTGCAATTTTTCCTTGTGTGCTTACATCGAGCGCACTGGTTACTTCGTCACAAACAAGAAGCTTTGGATTAATGCATAATGCCCGTAGTAATGCTGCTCGTTGGCATTCTCCTCCACTGATTTGATGGGGATAACGGTCTAAAAAAGAAGTATTCAGTTGTACTTCTTCGACAAGTTGATGCCATGCTGCTTGACTTATATGAATATGAAAATTTTGAGGTCCGGCAATGATACTTTTTCGCAAGGTTTTGCGTGGATGAAAGGATTCAATGGGATTTTGAAAAACCATTTGCATCTGACTATATATTTTTTTGCAGTGTTGTTCAGAAATATGAGTGATATCTTGTCCATCAAAAAAAATTTCACCCTCGTCGCTATTTATAAAACGACATAAACATTGTGCTAACGTGCTTTTGCCTGAACCGCTTTCACCGATTACAGCAATTATTTCTCCGGCATCCATCTGGAAAGAAATGTGATCTAACGCTTGTATCGGTTTATATTGATAATACGTTTTTGTTAAATTTTTAACAGTGAGCAGCATATTAGAAGTCCTTTCGTATTCCGGCCAAGAACAACAACTCTTTTGTATACGGTTGTTGTGGATTTCCGATCACACTGCTGGCTTTGCCGTATTCGATCAAATGACCTTGCTTGAGAACAAGCAGTGTGTCTGCCATATAACGAGCCAAGCGGATATCATGTGTAACAAAGATAATCGCCGTTTGATGATAACGGCGCAGACGCAGTAGTGCATCCGCAATTTTTTGTTGTGTTAAACTGTCCACTGCAGATGTTGGTTCATCCGCCAGCAGCAGATGAGGAGGCATAATAAGGGGGAATAAAAGTTCAACTCTTTGAATCATGCCACCGGAAAACGTAATCGGATACTTGTGTAGACTTTCCTCGGGAAGTCCTAGCATTACGGCACGTTTTTTTACAATTTCCGTAAATTCCGAATGATTCATTTTCCCTGTAAGACGTACGGCGTCCCATAATTGAGTTTGGATGGTTTGTACAGGACAAAAAGAAGATAATGCATTTTGAAATAGTATCGACAATTCATACCCGTATATTTTTTGCCAGTCGGATGACTGCAATGTATGTCCCTTGTAACAAACCTCACCCAGTAGCTGCAGTGGAGGTGAAATCATACCGCTGGCAGCTTTTAACAGTGTTGTTTTGCCGCTTCCTGATTCACCGACAATAACAAGAATTTCTCCTTTACAGACAGTAAATCGGAGCGCATCTAATAAGATTCTATTTCCATTGGTGACAGTTACGTCTTGAAACGATAATATGGTAGACATTGTTAGGTATACTTCCTTAGTTTATATCTAATTCAGGGGTTATTTCATAGTAGTCTGAGGGATGTGCTTCTAATCCAGTTACATTTTTTTTCATAACAAAAGACATTTTTAAAAATGCCGTGTAAATAATCGCGTTATCATCAAGAATATGTTGCTGGATCTGGATTGCTAATTCATTTCTTTTGTTAGTGTCAAATGTATTGCGCAGCTGATCGCAGAGGTGGTCTACATCGGGATTATTATATGCTCCGTTATTATAAGGTGAATCAGACATGACATTAGAGGTAAAATAATATTCAGGATCTCCTGTGGGAGCAGTGACAATGGCCTTGGCATATATATCAAATTCGTTTCGTTTTAGAAAGTCCTTATAATTATCGGTAGCATTTACCTCTAACTTAATACCAATTTCTTTTAAGGCTGATTGCGCATATTCCGCAAGAAGAGGCAATTCCTGCCGAGAGGTGTAGGTAAGCCAGCGCAGTGTCAGTGGTTTCCCGTTTTTTAATACATAACCGTCAGCATCACGTTCTGTGTAACCGGCTTGTGCTAACAGACGGCGTGCTGCTTCCGGATCATACGGGGCAGCCTTAAGCCCGCGCCCAAAGGGCATATTGTCAGGAAAGGCACCTATGGCGGGTACGCCATTTCCATTTAATAGTACAGATACAAATTGGTCTTTATTAATTGCCATAGCAATAGCTTTGCGGACGTTGTCATTTTGAAGAACCGGGGTCCTGTAATTCATGAGTGCTTGATATACACGGGAGGTCGCGGCAGAACTGATTTTATATTTATTGGTATCTTGAAAATTTGATAAACTGGCATAAGGAAGACCTTGTGCAGCGTCTAGTTCCCCACTTTGCATCGCCATTGAAAGCGCATCTCCGTCTGTAATGCTGCGGACAATAATCTTATCTAATTTTGGTTGCACTTTTCCCCAATAATGAGCGTTTTTCTTTAAATCAATTTCGGTGTCTGTTACTTTTTCTGCGACATAAGGTCCCGTACCCACGACAATTCGATCTTTTTCTCCCGCTGTCATGTCAATGATCGCTGCATAGGGATCAGCTAGATAATGAAGTAAAGCGGGCACTTTTTCAGAAGATTGAATGGTTACCGTTTGTCCGTCTGCGATAATGTTTTTGATTTTTAAATCATGCGGAGCACGATCGTTTTTTTTCAATAAATCTTCCAAACATGTTTTTACATCATTCCCAGTCACTTTTTTGCCGTTAGAAAACGTAATATCATTGCGTAGAGTAATTTTTACCGTATAATCATCTAGTTGGTTAGCAGATTCGGCCAGCCATGGTTCAATTTTCATTTCTTTGTTGAAACGGAACAATGTTTCACCAATGCCATAGCGGACAGTACTCCAGCCGCAGTATGTATCATGAGGATTTATTCCGGCATCCTGCATGGCTGTTCCATATGCCATAGTGCCGTAGTGAAATATTTTTTCACTGTGGGGGGAAGTTGTTGCAGAATTATTTTGGCTGCAACCAGATAAAAGTAACATAATTCCTAATGCAGCAGTAAAAAAAATAGTTTTTTTGTTCATATAAATACCTCGCTTAATGGATATCAAAAAAATCACGCAGAGAATCTGCGAATAACTGAAATAAAGAAACTGTGATAAATATGGCAATACCAGGAGCAAAAATAGTCCAAGGTGCTGTTTGCAATAAATTACGAGCTCCGCTCATCATCGAACCCCATTCTGCGGCTGGAGGTGCAGTTCCCAATCCTAAAAATGACAGACCTGCAATTTCAGTAATAATGGTACCGATATCGAGTGCTGCTGTAATACAAATGGGACCGACAATGACGGGTAAAATATGAAAGAACATAATTTGCCAAGAAGACGAACCGCTCATGCGGGCGGCCTCTATGTATTCTGTCTGCCGTAAAGGTAGTGTTTGCGTACGTACCAGACGGGTGTATTTCGGCCAGGAAACAAGCATAATAGCCGCAGCTGCATTAAACGTACCTCCACCCAGTAATCCAGCGGCAGCAATAGCAAAAACCATGGACGGAAAAGCTAAAAATACATCCGTAAGACGTAAAAGAATTGTGACTAGGCGGTTGCGATGATATCCGCAAAACAGACCGATGAGAGATCCTAAAGAACTTGCCAGAAAAGTTATAATCAATGCGGTGAATACTGTTATTTTAGCACCAGCAATTGTACGAGCCAGCATGTCTCTGCCGAAACGATCAGTACCAAGCAGGTGAGCCGCGCTTGGTGGTTGCAACGCTTGTAATAAATTTTGACTATAAGCATCAAACGGGAGGATATATTCGGCTGCCAATGAAAAAAGAAGTCCGGCGGTAATCAGTAACAAAAGAGTAAAAAAACGACAATTTTTAGCAGTGTGTATCATCTTAATGTCCCTCCTCATGAATCGTGATGCGAGGATCAATAAAACAGCAAAGTATATCAACTGCTAAATTAATAAGGACGTAGATAAGAGACATCCAAATCACATAGGCTTGAATAATAGGATAATCGCGCATAACGATGGCATCTACGGCAAGTTTTCCGATACCGTCCCAGAGGAAAATAGATTCGACGATAGCGGCGCCTCCCAGCAGAGAACCGACAGATACTCCCAGAAGTGCCAGCAGTGGAGCTAAAACAGAACGCAATACATAATGAGTAAGAATATAGAAATAAGGTACGCCTCGTATGCGAGCTGCCTGTATATACGGTTTATGCAGTTCCTCCAGCAGAATACCGCGTATTTGCCGCGTATATTTAGCACTCATTGCAATTGCCAGTGTCAGGGCGGGAAGTATAGGAGCCGTATTGCTGTCAGTATTCAAAAAAGAAAAAACAGGTATTTTAACAGCAAAAAAATAAAGGAGCAGCAAACCGATGAAGAAATCAGGCAAAGCATTGCCGGTAAAAGCTGAAAAACGAATCATATAATCCATCCAGCTGCCTTTTTTTACAGCAGTTACCATGCCTAACGGTATTGATATAAAAAGTGTGATTAATACAGCTATAACCATCAGTTCGATCGTAGCAGGAATTTTTTCTATAATGACCGATGATACGGGTTGCCCGGATACAAATGAAGTACCCATGTTTCCCTGCAGTATATTACAAATCCAGTCACTGTATTGACCAAGAAAATCTTTATTTAAGCCGAGTGCAATTTTATGAGCGGTGATTGCGGCAGGAGAAGCACCGCCGTTTTGCTCATATAGTAAATCGACTGTATCCGTTGAGGCTGTATGCATAAGTGCAAATGATAAAAAGGTAATGCCTATAAGTATGGGAATCAGATGGAGCAATCTGGTTTGTATATAATGTTTCATTGTTATAAAAACTCCTTTATGTAAAACATATTTTTTTATCATATTACATGGAGGGGGCTTCGTGTCAATGGCAGTTTTAAATATATTTTGTTAAAAGAAAAAATTCTTGTATAATAGTACGTAAAGTTGAAGCAATCTGGTAATATGTCAACTCTATAAAAGAAAAGGTTTCAAAAGGATTCCCAAAAAATGAGTACACTTAATAAGACTTTTCCTTCAAATTTCAAAAAAGAAAAGTATGTTCGAAAATATTAAGCTTGGACTACTCTACTAGAAGAGTAGAGCTGATGATTGGCCAGCAATCCAAAAATCAGTCGGACAAATTTTCGAGCGGTAAGAGCGAGTGCCCGTTTATGCTGATGAATTTTTACTTCATCATATTTTTTCTGGTAAAATGCAGCGAATTCACTACAGTGATTCTTCACATGACTGGTAGCTTCAATCAGGTAGTATCTAAGGTACGTATTTCCAGCTTTGGACAAGGGTGTATCGTCCGCTTGGAAATTTCCAGACTGGTTCTCTCTCCAGACGAGGCCAGCGTATTTTGCAAGTGCCTCTTGGGAGTTGAATGCATGGATATCACCGATTTCTGAAAGGATACCGGCAGCCATGACGGGCCCGATTCCAGGGATGGATAAAAGGCTTTGATACGCAGAGGGATCAATCCCCTTGAGCGTCTTCTCGATGGCCTTATTCACAGCCTTGATCTCAGTTTCATAGGTCGAGAGCAGTGTGAAGGATGAGGCGATGGAGACCGTTAACGGCTCATACAAACATTTATCCAGGCGATAGGAATTGCGGGCCGCCTGTTGAAGCAGAGAGGCTGTTTTTTCTGGGTCAGGGAACCGATTGTGTCCCTTTTCGCAGATATAGCGGATGAGGTCTTTTGTAGGCATTTCAATGATCTCTTCCGTAGAGAGAAAGTCGGTCAGTACCGAGGAAGCCGCAGCCCCGAAGCTATTGGAAAAGGGCTGTTCTTGCGCATCGAGCAGCGAAAACTCGCTGAACTTGAGGAAAATATTAGAAAGCATGTAGGCCTTTTCGCGTGTGAGCGCTTTGGCCAGATGCAGGCGATGCCGGGTCAGTCTTTGCAGAGCAAGGAACTGACTACCACGCCAAGGCTTGGTAGTAATTCGGTTGGCACGAGCGAAATCGGCGATGACAAACGCATCGACATAGTCGTTCTTGCCGAGGTCAATAAAAGATTTCTTGTAGTTTCTAATGGCCTTGGGATTCAAGCAGTATACTGCCGTGTGGAACGGAGCAAGAACTTCACAGGATGAGAGATAGTTCGCGACATGTACGCCGTAAAATGACGTAGATTCAAGAGCTACCACAAGGTGTGCAAGATTCTTACGGGAACGCAGATACGCTGCAAGTCGTTTGGCAAGTTCCACTGCACCGGGTTGATTATTACCGACCGCAAAGCTTTGTAGCGGCTTCTGGGATTCAAAATCCAGGAGCGCGACGACATTGCTGCGAGAGCTGATATCGATCCCGACAAAAAGAGTAGAAAGAAGATCCGCCTTCTTCAAAGGAAATCACCTCCTTTTCGGCAAGAGTTGGAAAAGTGAATAAGGAATAATCCTGATCTTAATTGCTGACCGCACCCTCGCTAATAAGCATTCACCCGTGAGAGGCAACGTTGCTGGAAACCACTCTCGCCCAGGGACGCAACATCTGTGTAAGCGGTATTTGACAACTAAGGCAGGCGTCAAGCTTCTTGAGCAGTCACCGATAGGTGCCGCAAGGAGGAAAAGACGTAACCTTGACCACAAATCTCTAAAAGTAATTGTAGCATCAGGAGTTCCATATTAGAAGTTTTACCTTGTAAGAAAGGCGGAAATCTTGCTTACAAAATATATTATACGAGGAGGATTAGCATGGAATTTGATAAGCGAGTACAAAATTATTGGAATGTGCGCAGTAAAGAGTTTGGTGATATACGGCGCGTAGAATTGGCAGGACCTGACGCACAAGCCTGGAAAAATTTTATAACGTCCTATTTACCGGAAAAAAAAGACATCTGTGTCCTTGATGTAGGAACGGGAACAGGTTTTTTGGCTATTCTTATGGCACAATCAGGGTACTGTGTGACGGGAATTGATTCATCAGAAAAAATGCTGCGGGAGGCAGAACAAGCGGCGCAGATCAATGAAATGAGTATCCATTTTGAATGTGGCAATGCGCAGCAACTTGATTTTGCCAGTAATACTTTTGAAGTAGTTGTTTCACGGAATTTAACGTGGAATCTGCCCAATGTGACAGCCGCATATACGGAGTGGCTGCGGGTTCTTAAACCAGGGGGCATTTTGCTGAATTTTGACTCTAATTACGGATCTGTTAATTTTGCAGCTGAAGCCGAAAAAAAAGAAAATGTACATCATAAGCTAGATAAAAAAATATTGTGGGAATGTGAGAACTTAAAAAAAGATCTCTCTATTAGTCAGAAAAATCGCCCGCAATGGGATTTACAGTGCTTACAGCGTGTTGGCTTTGTCGATTGTTCCTATTGTGCTGATATTCGTCCCATGGTACACTGTTCACAAGATATGCAATATGATACCTTGCCATTATTTGCTTTGTGCGGATATAAACCTGTATATTGCAATATGTGAAAATTACATACGAAATATAATAAAAATAAATAAATAAACATAAACAAATTGCGAAACGTTTTTTCATCATATATAATGTTAACTATAGATTATATAGACATAGTAAACAAGATATTTGTTTTTACTGAACAGATATATTCATTTGTTTTTTTTATGGAGAATGTGTTGTGAAGGCGGATGCTATCGGACAAACAGAATTTGCAAAATACGATGGACTGACGGGACTTTACAGCCGGCAATATTTTTTTGCACAAGCAGAAAAGGTATTGTCGACTCATCAGCGGAAAGAATATATCGTTGTTTGCAGCAATATTGTCAAATTTAAATTAGTTAATGAGCTTTTTGGAACCTCTGCCGGCGATTATGTATTGAAAACACTGGGGGAGGTTGTCCGCAGCTGGCAAAGAGACTCACATGGCAGAGATATATTTGGGCGTCTTCATTCGGATCATTTTGTCGGATGTTTGCCATTAGGCCGGCTGCATATACGGTCTTTCATTGAGTATTGTCAGGCGGTATTGGAAAAACTGGATTTAAATATCAATGTTAATTTTACCTTTGGCATATATAAGGTAAATGATGAAAATATGACGGTCAAAGAGATGACGGATTGTGCTATCGTGGCTCTCCAATCCGTTACTCCGAATGGAATTAAACCATATGCTGTATATGATAATATTATGCATGATAAAATGCGGCGTGACCAAATGCTGGCGGCTTCAATGAAAAATTCATTGGATCGTGGTGAGTTCCAAGTATTTTATCAACCTATGTATGATTTTTCGACGAAACAAATTATTCGTGCGGAAGCCTTAATCCGGTGGTTTCATCATGAATTAGGTACAGTACATCCTAACGAATTTATTCCGCTTTTTGAACGAAATGGAATGATTGTTGCTCTTGACCAATATATTTGGGAAGCTGTTTGCCGGTATCAACGGCAGTGTTTGAATGCTATGCGTTCCATCGTACCGGTTTCTGTTAATGTGTCACGTGTAGATTTTTATCATCAGGATATCGTCGAGCTGCTTACTATACTATTGAGAAAATATGACTTGCCACCACACGTATTGGAACTGGAAGTGACCGAATCTGCCTACATGGATGATCCACGGCAAATGCGTGTCATTTTAACGCAGCTTAAAGAAGTGGGCTTTCATATTCTTATGGATGATTTTGGCAGTGGGTATTCATCATTGAATATGCTGATGAATCTTCCCGTCGATACACTGAAGATTGATATGTTGTTTATTCGACAAATGGATATTTCGCAGCGGGCGGGAGATATTATCGGAAGTATTGTCCAAATGGCACAATGGCTAAATCTGGAAACGGTTATGGAAGGGGTAGAAACAAGGGAACAGAGTGAATATTTGAAGAATATAGGCTGCAATGCAGGGCAGGGGTACTATTTTTCGAAACCGATTTCGGAAACAGATTTTTTTCATTTTATGGATGAATATACGCCGCCTGTATCAGAAGAAATTATCAATATAGATTATAATATGAGTTGTTACAAAACAATAATGGCGTACGACAGAAAAATTATGGCCTTGCTTGATTTACTCAATGGAATGGGTTTATATGAACTTAAAAATAGTGTATTGACCTTACTATGGGCTAATCATGGATATGCACAAATTTGGGGACGGCATACATTATCAACAAACAATGATGGATGGAATCCGATTCAACCTGCTGATCAAATTATTGTGCAGCAGTCTTTGGAACAGGCTAAATGTAAGAAAAGGCCTATTTCATTTACGTATCATTCCATCCATTATGATGGACATTCTATGTTGATGCATGCGCAGGCACATTATTTGGGGATGCGTAATAATGGAGATATATATTTAATAACATTTTTTGACTTAACGAATTGTATACGTTCGTAGATGAATCATTAAGAAAGTATTGCAAGGCGCGGAGTTGGTTAGATATTATAAAAGGTCCGCAACCGGTCATTTATGAAAAGAGACTAGGGTACGGACCCGTTGAGTACATTCCTGTTTGTTATTGATTATAGTAACTTTATTTTACATATATTACAAAATCAGCTTTGCGCGGGGCTGCAGCGGGAAGCGGGCAGTCAGCGTAACCGAGAGTGCAATGGCCGACCCCGGTAAGATGTTCAGGAAGTCCCCATTTTTTTAACAGTGCCTTGCCTTCTGGAGATTCAAATTCTTCTTTTGCGCGATTGACCCAGCAGGAACCAATGCCGAGTGCTGCGGCAGCATTCATGAGGTTACCCATGACGAGACAGCCGTCAGACCAAGCGTTGACGGATTTTTTTGTATCTGTTAGTACGAGGCAGATAGTAGGTGCTCCATAAAATGGATTACTGCTAGTACCCATGATTGCCGCGTTCATAGCGGATAATTTAGCAATTAGGTCATGGTTTTGAATTACTACGATAGTAACGGGTTGTTGTCCTTTGCCAGAGGCGGCAAAGGTTCCGGCTTTGACTATTTTCTGCAATTCTTCTTCTTTTATCTGTTCAGGTTTGTACTTGCGGATACTCCGACGGGTAAGTAGTGTTTGAATCGTTTCATTCATAAAAGTCAGCCCCTTTCAAGGAATAATCAATAATACCATACACTATAATTAGTATAGCATTATTTTATGTGAAAAAAAAATAAAAGAAATATATCTATAGATTCGGCAGATTCGACAGGTTCAGTAAAAATCAACGATAAAATATAAAAAAATTCGTAGCGGTACGGATATTCGCAAAGAGTTATGATATAATAAGATAACAATGACGGAAATTGCGTGATAACAGCGAATTATGATTATTTTTTGATAAATAGAGGCGATAATGGTGAATCATGAACATACACACGGAAAATATTGCGGCATTGTGGAATTAGAAAAAAAAACTATATTGCAGCCGAATCTTCCCAAGGAATATATACAGCCATTGGCGGCCATATTTAAGGTACTTGGGGATCCGACACGATTACGCATACTTCACGCGTTAATGGAGGGTGAAATGTGTGTATGTGAAATTGCTGAACAGATTCGGATGGGGCAATCGGCGGTTTCTCATCAACTGCGAATATTGCGGGATGCGCGGTTAGTGCAGTTTCGACGGGATGGTAAGGTTATTTGGTATTCTTTAGCGGATAATCATGTCTTCACTCTTTTGGCGGTAGGGTTAGAACATGTGGCTGAATAGTCATACTAAAAAAATGGGGAATAAACTATGTTTTTGTGTTTAATGCGACATGGCAAAGCAGAGATATTGAAACATGGCAGTAATGATAGCCAACGACATTTAACAGAAAATGGGCGGCAGCGCGTAACGGTTATGGCTTCTTTGGCAAAGCGCTGGTGGCCTGCAGGAAATACAATTATCTGGTCTAGTCCGCTGGTTCGGGCACGTGAAACAGCGATAATTATGGGGCGAGCAATCCAAGCTGTTTATATGGACATGCATTCGTCTATTGCAGCGGGAGATTTGCGAAGCTTTTATCAAGACGTTTTAATTAAAGAGAAAAATGATGTTGTTTTGGTTGTGGGTCATGAGCCTTTTTTGGGTCATTGGAGTAAGGAAATAACGGGAACACCCATAGACTTTAAAACCGGCAGTATAGCTATCTTTGAATATGATCCGACAGCAGGATCGCTGGGACATGGAAATTTATTTCTATATGTACAGCCAAAAGCAGTAACTTTGATTTTATAGATACAAGGAGGATTTTCTAATGGTAATGAAACATCTTTTATCCATAGCGGGAACTGATCCGTCAGGAGGGGCGGGAGCGCAAGCTGATTTAAAAACATTTTGTGCCCATGGATGTTATGGGATGAATGTTATTACGGCAGTAGTTGCACAAAATACACAAGGTGTCATAGATTATATGGATATAACGCCGGATTTGATTGCGGAACAGCTGGAAGCGGTGTTTGAAGATATTGCTGTGGATGCTGTGAAAATTGGGATGGTAAGCGTTCCCGAAACAATTCGTGTTATTGGTGAAAAATTAAAACAATATAAACCACCCATTATTGTTGTTGATCCTGTCATGGTGGCAACTAGCGGACATCGATTGTTAGCTCCGGAATCAGAGCAGGTACTCAAAACTGTTTTAGTGCCGTTGGCAGATGTATTGACTCCGAATATTCCGGAAGCAGAAGTATTAGCAGGAAAGAAAATATATGATTTTTCTGATATGGAAGCGGCTTGCCGCGCAATTGCGGCAATGGGAGCAAAAGCTGTTTTGGTCAAAGGCGGGCATCGTGTATCTGACGCTACAGATATACTTTTTGACGGGAATGGTTTCCATTATTTTAAGGGCCAGCATATTGAAAGCATGAGTACACATGGTACCGGATGCTCTTTATCCAGTGCTATTGCATCTAATTTGGCAAATGGAATGGAGCTGGAAACGGCAGTAGGCAAAGCTAAGGCATTTGTGTTTGAAGGTATCAAGCATGCAGAACCTATTGGCAAAGGACATGGACCAATTCATCATTTTTATGAAATGTATAAAAAAGCTGGGTTGTTATAATTTTACATGTTATATCAATCGTATAGGAGGTGATAGTATATGAGGAAAAAATATAAACAGATGGTTTGCACTGCGGCAGCAGCGGTCTTTATGAGTAGTACCTGTTTGGCGGCGAATCCGGATATCGCATATAAAGAAGCAGTTCAAACCATGGCAGTTCATCCTGAGGGCGAGTATGTTATACTGCTTAATTTGAAGATGCCCATAACATCAATGGCCATATCCGACACAATTGATTTGCAGGAAAAACCGTTTAAAGTTAAAAGTGTAGTTACGATGTCTTCTTTCAATAAAACGAACAGTCATTTTGCAACTGTATATGTGGAACAGGACGGAGATCATCTGAATGTTTATTCTGGCTGCAATCAAAAAGATAAGACGTTGTGGAACAAACAGGTACACCCATTGAAGAACAAAGCCCCGCTTTCAGATACGTTTGGAACGGAACGATCAATTATGTCTGGTGTAAAAGCAGTGGATATCGTTGGTTTGAATCAGTATAAAGTTGTCTTTGACGCACGCCGCATATATAATGATACAGATAAGGCAAGTTGGGAAAAAGAAGGACTCAGTTCACAGCAGGCAGAGATAGCGGCGCAAGCATTACAGGCTTTGCAGAAGGCGGGAGATATTTCTTTTGTCGTGACGATTGATCCTAAAACAAAACGTATTATTCATGTCGAAGGACTGTTGACTGATCAGGTACAGGCAGTAGCCAATGCTGTCGCTTCGAGGTTTAATGGGTCTGAAAAAGCTAAAGCGTTGGTTGGAGAACTGATTGGACAGAGCAGTATGACAATCACCATAGATAGTAAACCGCTTCCTGACGGAATTTCTATAGCGGTGCCGAAAATGGTGCGGACAGCTGCAACGGGGAACTAGAAATTGCATACGAGAAACAGAAAAAAAACTTGAATTCGTGAAAAATCTATGCTGCTTTACGGGCAAAAAAATAAGATTAGACTAGATAATATTTGACATATAGCGTAAAATATGGTATAAGTGAACAATTAAAATATTTTTCGTTGACGTCCGTGAAAAGAACAGAGCGACAGAGCCATCATGATGGTTGCGAGCGGTGTGATGGAACGGCCTGTTATAATTTGGTAAGGATATAGTCGCAGCAGGAGTATGAAGCGTGCAGAGGATACTTGACTGAAAATGCGGCCGGAACGGGATATAGCAGTATAGGAGGTATACTATTTTGGCAAAAGAAAAATTATTAGTAATTCCCCTCGGTGGGCTTGGAGAAATCGGGAAGAATATGACAGTATTCCAATACGGTGAAGATATTATTGTTTTGGATGCAGGACTGTCTTTTCCCGATGATGATATGTTCGGGATTGATCTTGTTATTCCCGACATGAGTTATCTTATTGAAAATAAGGATAAAGTAAAAGCGGTTGTAATTACACACGGACATGAAGATCATATTGGGAGTCTGGCATACCTGCTTAATGAGGTCAATGTACCTGTTTATGCAACAAAACTTGTGTGCGGTCTTATTGAAGGTAAACTTAAGGAAAATCATATTACCCACTATGAACTTAATGAGGTTCATCATGGCGATGAAGTCCAAATTGGAGCTTTTAAAGTGGGCTTTATTCACACCAATCACTCCATTCCCGATGCTAGCGCTATATTTTTTAAAACGCCTGTAGGTACGGTTGTTCATACAGGAGATTTTAAAATTGATCAGACACCTGTCGACGGACTGGTTATGGATATCCATAAGTTTGCAGAATTAGGTCACAGAGGCGTACTATTGCTTATGTCGGATAGTACCAATGCAGAACGGCCAGGATACACAGAATCCGAAACTATTGTTGGCGGGGCTTTTCGCAAGGCTTTTACGGAGGCAAAAGGACGTATTATTTTAGCCACTTTCGCTTCAAATATTTCTCGTATTCAGCAAGCTATCAACACGGCAGTTCAGTTTAAACGCAAGGTCGCGGTATTTGGACGCAGCATGGTCAATAATGTACAAATTGCGATTGAACTGGGATATCTGGATGTTCCTCAGGGCGTTATGATTGAACCGGACGAAATGAATCGCTATCCGGCAGATCAAATTCTTATATTGACTACTGGCAGTCAAGGCGAACCCATGGCGGGACTTAGCCGAATGGCTGCTAACAATCACCGCAGCGTGAGCATTATACTAGGGGATACTGTTATTATTTCAGCTTCGCCAATTCCTGGAAATGAAACGAGCGTAGGACGCACGATTGATAATCTTATGAAATTGGGAGCTAATGTAGTAGCTGGTAAAGAAAAGAAAATTCATGTTTCGGGACATGCGAGTCAGGAAGAATTGAAAATTATGCTTAATTTAGTGCGTCCCAAGTTTTTTATCCCTGTTCATGGTGAATATCGCATGCTGAAAAAACATGGTGAAATTGCAGAAATGATGGGAGTAAAAAAAGACCATATTCTGATTGGCGATAATGGACAGGTATTTGAGTTTACTAATCGTTCGGGCAAAAAAGCAGGACATGTTAATGCTGGCCGCGTATTTGTTGATGGATTAGGTGTTGGTGACGTAGGTAATATTGTTATTCGGGATCGGCAGCAATTAGCGATGGAAGGAATGGTTATTGTCGTAATGACCTTGGCTAAGGGAACTTGCCATCCTTTGGCGGGACCGGATATTGTTTCGCGTGGTTTTGTTTATGTACGTGATTCCGAGGCACTTATGAATGAAGCGCACGATAAAGTTGCGGCTGTCCTGGAACGGTGTGAAGCCGGCAATATCCGTGAATGGGCGGTTATCAAGTCTCAAGTTCGTGATACATTGAGTCGGTATTTGTTTGAAAAAACGCGTCGTCGTCCTATGATATTGCCGATTATTATGGAAGTGTAATGGCTAACAACCAATTCGGTATACGACAGCGGAGGCAGTAAATGCCTCCGCTGTCGTGCCGTAGTGAAAGGGGAAAATTTTGTGGATCCACGCAATACAAATGTCAGAGCTGTTACGACAGCAGGGTGTTTTGCTGCTGTAATGTTGATTTTAGCACTGCTTAGCAACTATGTTCCTTTCTTTTCTATTATAGGTTATTTTATTCTACCGGTTCCTATGGCCATTATCCATATGCGCTTTGGTCTGCGATGGTCGCTTATGATGGGCGTTATCGTAGGAGCGCTTATGGGGATGTTTATAGATCCTGTTACGGCGCTGCTGCAGATGGTGACTTTTTGCTGTGTAGGAGTAGCCTTGGGCATGGGATTCCGTAGTGATTGGCCACCGGCTAAAATGTTATTTGGCGTAACAATTGCATTGGGTGTTGGGCTGGTGGTATTGGTTGGGATCATGTATATTGTACTTCATGTCGATGTGCTGCAGTTACTGAACGGGCAATTCCAAATGCTTATGGATAGTGTTATTGAATCGTATAAGGATAGCGGGATGTCGGAGGTACAACTGGCACAAGGGCGGCAGCAGATGGAGGAAGTGGCACGTCTTTTGCCGGCAATCATTCCACTTATGGTTTGTTTGGGATTGGCGATGTTGTCTTATTTAAATATACGAGTAGCACAGATTATTTTAACTCGTCTTGGATATGCGGTGCGTCCTTTTTTACCGGTACGATATTGGGAAATTTCCAGGAGTATGCTATACTTATATGTGTTGGCAATAGTCGTCAAATATTGGGGAACATCCAGAGGAATAGATGGATTAAGCGTTATCGGTTTGAATCTGGAACAACTTTCCGTTTTCTTTATTTGCATACAAGGCATTGCCTTTGTTCTATATTTGCTGGATCGTCATTTTAAACTTGGTTCGGCAGGTCAAGCATGTATTGTTATTCTATTGTTTGTATTTCCGCTTTTCCAATTTTTAGTATTTGTTGCCGGTATCGTCGATATGGCGATGAATTATCGTAAAAAACATAACGCCGCATAACAAATACGGGAGGCAAGAAATGTTTAGAAATATGTTGGCGAAACGATATGATCAGCCGTTTATCCTGGTTATTGGAATATTACTTCTTATTATCGCCGTGTATAACTGGATTGTAGCTTTGTTGGCTCTGATTATCATAGGTGGAGTATACGTTTTGACACGTAAAAACATTATGGAGCATAATCAGGAAATGAGCCGCTTTTTCGATGCTATTTCTCAGAGTGTCGATCAGGCTTCCAGTTATGCTGTTCAGAATCTACCTATCGGCATTGCTATTGTTGATATGGAGTCGAGTTTATGCTGGGCTAATAGTGTTTTCCGCGATTGGATTGGAGATTTTGAAGATAACCAAAAGCTTCAGGGAATCATGAAAAATCTTAATATTGATAAGTTTTGGGGAAAGTTTGGATATTTTTTTGAGCATATTAATGATCGATATTATCGTGTTGTTTATAAATATTTGCAGACCGATTCAGATAATGACAGCAATTATTTAATTCTTTATTTTGAAGATATTACAGATACAGAAAAGCAAAAAATTGCTTGTCTTGAAGCCATGCCTGTATTTTGTGATATTGAAATCGATAATTTGGAGGAAGTTGCAAAAGGCATGTCTGATATGCAGCGGGCGACTTTATGGGCGGATGTTAATAATTGCTTATTGGATGAATTAACGGAATTAGGTGGATTTGTCCGATCTTATGGAGATGAAAACTATGTAGCTTGCTTGAGTCGGCAGGCTTTGGATGTATTAAAGCATAACAACTTTTCTTTTTTGGAAAAAATTCGTGCTATTCATACGGTGAACCGTATTCCGGTTACTATTAGTATGGGAATTTCTACGTTTCCTAAGGAAATTGTAGAAAACGGTTTGTCTAATTTTAACGAATTGGCGGATAAAGCAAGAGCTGGGCTGGACTTGGCTTTAGGACGCGGCGGAGATCAAGTTGTTGTGTATGAGGAAGATGGGTCTGCTCATTTTTATGGAGGAAAGACGCAATCTGTAGAGAAAAATACTCGTGTCCGGGCTCGTGTAGTAGCACAAGCGATGCGTGAGCTTATTGATTCCAGTGCATTAGTTCTTGTTATGGGGCATGAACGGGAAGATTATGATAGTATCGGTGCTGCTGTAGGTATTGCTCATATGGCGAAAATGACGGGCGTATCAGCGCATATTGTCATTAGTAAGGAAAGCAATGCCGTTATGCGCTTAGAAAAACAAATTGCGGATGTTCCGGAGTTGCAGGATTTATTTATTTCAGCAGATACGGCTGAAATATTGTGCAATGATCAGACGTTGCTGTTTATTGTTGATACGCATCGTTCCGACATGACGGTAGCCCCTAAACTGCTGGAAAAAACGACTCGCAGAGTGGTTATTGATCATCATCGCCGCAGTACAGATTTTATTCGCCAGCCGCTTTTGACGTACATGGAAACGTCAAGCTCATCTACAAGCGAATTAGTTACTGAATTATTACAATATTATAGTGATACTGTAGAACTGCAGAAAATTGAGGCAACGGCACTGTATGCAGGTATTGTCGTGGATACGAAAAATTTTGCTGTACAGACGGGGGTGCGTACTTTTGATGCAGCTGCATATCTGCGCCGCAGCGGGGCAGATCCGCAGATTGTCAGAGAATTGTTCTGCACAGATTTAGAAACGATTAAAATGAAATCACGACTTTTATCGCAGACTCAAATATTGGAAGACGGAGTTGCAATCGCGGTATGTCCTAAAGATGTAAAAAATGCACCTATTGTAGCAGCTCAGTTGGCAGATATGCTGATCAATATTGATGATGTCAATACCGGATTTAGTTTTTATGAACTTCCGGATAATATCATTGGAATCAGTGCCCGTTCTGATGGGGATGTCAATGTGCAGCTGGTCATGGAGACTTTAGGCGGCGGCGGCCATCGTACGGTTGCGGGTGCTCAATTGAAGAATACAACGATGGAAGCTGCGCAGAAGGCAGTTATCGATGCGCTGCATGAAGTTATACATAAGGAGAATGAATAATATGAAGGTTATATTACTGCAAGATGTCAAAAAATTAGGGAAAAAGGGTGAAATCATCGAAGTGTCCGAAGGCTATGGTCGTAATTTTCTTTTACCCCGTAAGCTGGCAGCACCGGGAACATCAGAAAATATTAATGATGCCAAGCAAAAACAAGCTTCAGCTAAGCATAAAGCTCAAGTAGCTTCAGAGGAAGCGGTTATATTGGCAAGTCAGTTAAAAAAGGTTGAACTTGTCATTCCTGTAAAAGTAGGCGAGGGAGGAAAAATTTTTGGTGCTATTACAGGAAAGACTATCAGCGACGCGGCAAAAAAGCAATATGATTTAGATTTGGATAAAAAGAAAGTAGAAATCAAAGATCCCATTAAAACGTTGGGTGATCATGATATTGTTATTCGAGTTCACCCGGAAATTACAAGTATTATAAAGCTTCATGTTGTGGAAGGATAATATACCCTGAGGTGCGATATGAAAGAATTGTTGGATAAATTACTGCAACGTCATAAATATCTGGAACCAACGGCGGAAGAAGAACTTCGCCGCCAAGTTAACGTTCTTTATGGTGCTTTTACAGGACTTATCGGTCCGGAAAAAATGGTATTGCGTGCCAGTAAGTATTCGGCGTTGTCTTATGTGCATTCCGAAGATCCGCGCCATCGTCTAGTCGGACTCCAGCGGTTGATCTATGAAGATGCTTCTTATGAGGCTATTCCCGATGATAATCAAGTTGTAGATATCTTGAATGAGTTGGAAATGGTTTTGGCTGAGATGTTAGCCCGCCAAGCGGTGGAAGAGCGTTTGGAAAAGAAAATTTCTCAAAAGATGGAAGAAAAGCAGCAGGAATATGTACAGGAAATTAAGATGCAGGTCATTAAAGAAGAAATGAATGAAGTGGAAACACCTCAATCAAAGAAAAAACTTCAGGATTTGCAAAAACTTGATGGTATTAAACTTACTGAGTCTATTATGGAACGAATGCGGCCTAAGAAATTAAGTGCGATTGTAGGACAAGAGCGCGCCGTAGAAGCTATGCAAAGCAAGTTGGCGTCTACTTACCCACAGCATCTTTTATTATATGGTCCTCCCGGTGTTGGCAAAACTACAGCGGCACGTATTGTTTTGGATGAAGCTAAAAAACTCCCGTTTACTCCGTTTGGCAGTAATGCACCTTTTGTAGAAACGGATGGCACAACTTTGCGATGGGATTCTCGTGATATGACAAATCCTCTTATCGGGTCGGTGCATGATCCTATTTATCAAGGTGCACGCCGAGATTTAGCGGAAACAGGGATACCTGAACCCAAGCCTGGACTTGTTACGGAAGCGCATGGCGGTATTTTGTTTATTGATGAAATCGGCGAAATGGATCCTATGCTGCTAAATAAGTTATTGAAAGTACTGGAAGATAAAAAGGTAAAATTTGAATCAGCGTATTATGATGAGTCTGATTCACAAGTCCCGGCATATATTCGTAAACTTTTTGCGGAAGGAGCACCGGCGGATTTTATTCTTATCGGAGCGACAACCAGAGACCCATCAGAAATCAATCCGGCTATCCGGTCGCGATGTGCGGAAGTATTCTTTGAACCTCTTGTGCCGGGAGATATTCAGAAAATTGTTTGCAATGCAGCAGAGACGCTGGACGTACGTTTGGAAGAAGACGTTCCTCAACTCATTAGTGAATTTACCATTGAAGGGCGTAAAGCTGTTAATATTTTGGCGGATTCATATGGACTTGCTGTATATCAGGCAGGCAGCAAAGATGACATTATAATTACAAAGGATCATGTTCATCGTGTAGCACAAATTAGCCGACTGGTCCCATATGTAACAAAAAAAGCTTCTGTTATTCCTGCAATAGGCAAAGTTTTTGGTCTTGGAGTGGCGGGATATCTAGGGTCGGCTATAGAAATAGAATCGATAGCTTTTCCTGCAAAAAATCCAGGTAAGGGATATTATCGATTTAATGATACTGCGGGTTCTATGGCTAAAGATTCGATGTTTAATGCAGCTGCCGTGGTGCGGGAAGTAACGGGGCAGGAACTATCCGATTATGATGTAAATGTCAATTTTATTGGCGGCGGGAATATTGATGGTCCTTCGGCGGGATGTGCTATTACTACGGCACTTGTATCGGCAGTAACGCAGCAGCCGGTCAGGCAGGATATAGCTATTACCGGAGAAATTTCCGTTCAAGGTATGGTCAAACCGGTAGGCGGTGTTTTTGAAAAGGCTTATGGGGCACGTCAGGCTGGTATGACTGGAATCATTATACCGAAGGAAAATGAACAAGATATTCCAAAAGATCATTTGAATTTGAATGTTCATCCAGTAGAAACTATTCATGAGGTACTGGATATTATGCTTGTAAAAGATATGTAGGAGGATAAACGATGGAACAACGCATACCGCCGCAAAATGTAGAAGCGGAGCAAGCGGTTCTGGGAGCGATGCTCATCGATCATAATGCTGTTATCGTGGCAATGGAGAAACTTAGTCCCGAAGATTTTTACCGGGATGTGCATCGTATTATTTTTGAGGCGATGCTCCAACTGCATCATGATAACAAAGAAATTGATGTCATCACGCTGCCGGAAGAACTGCGCCGGATGAAGAAATTGGATGATGTAGGCGGCATCGAGTATGTTCTCAGTTTGCCTAATATGGTTGCTACGGCAGCTAATATAGAATATCATGCAAATATAGTTGCGGATAAGGCACTGGTCCGTAATATTATTACAACTTGTACGGATCTTACGACGGAAGCCTATGATGGCGAAAAAGAGCCAGATGAATTATTGAATAATGCAGAACGTCAAATTCTTCATTTATCAGAGAATAAAGATAAGGGAGATTTTTCTTCGGTTGGTGAAGTTGTAGAAGAAACGTTTGATAAAATTACCAAGCTATATGAGAATAAAGCGGGGCTCACTGGGTTACCTACAGGTTTTCGCGATTTGGATAAACTTACCTCCGGATTACAGCCTTCGGACTTGATTTTGGTCGCAGCGCGGCCATCTATGGGAAAGACCGCTTTTACACTTAATATTGCACAAAATGTCGGAGTACGTCAACAAAAAACAGTAGCATTCTTCTCTTTAGAAATGTCTAAAGACCAGCTGGTACAACGCCTTTTGTGCCAGATATCTCATTTGGATTCACAAAAATTGCGGACTGGACAACTTAATAGTGATGCAGAATGGAGTAAACTTACTGATGCCTGCGATAAGTTGTATCAATCACCTATTTATATTGATGATACACCGGGAATTACCGTTTCGGAAATGCGTTCTAAAGCACGTCGGTTAAAATCAGAACATGGCTTGGACCTTATTATTGTCGATTATTTACAGCTCATGCAGGGGTCATCCCGGCGTAGCAGTGAGAATAGACAACAGGAAATTTCTGAGATTTCCCGATCGTTAAAGGCGTTGGCTCGTGAGCTTAAAGTTCCGCTTATTGCGTTGTCGCAGCTTAGTCGAAGTGTTGAAAGCCGTCAAGAAAAGAAACCTATGCTTAGTGATCTTCGCGAATCAGGTGCATTGGAACAAGATGCGGATATTGTATCTTTTCTTTATAGGGAAGGATATTATAATCCTGAAAGTGATCGTAAAGATATTACGGAAGTTATTGTAGCGAAACATCGTAATGGACCAGTAGGTACAGTAGAACTTTTCTTTAAGAGTGAATGTACGTTGTTTATGAATCTTGATACCCATCATGGGGAAGGAATGAATTGAACATAAAAAACTGCTGGCCTAATTTGAGGCGGCAGTTTTTTTAAAAATGAGAAAAAGTTAAATATTTTTGTTTATTATATTGCAAATAAATAGTTTTTCAGAGTTTTTTAAAATTTTTTTATTTTTCCCAGGTATATAGGAATGCGAATATTTAAAGTCTATCGTGTACATTGTGAATATTAAATAGAAGCGACAAAATAACAAAGTTGATTAATCTCTTCTTCGAACTTTGGGGATACAGATTCAATTTGGATTTTAAGTAAATTATATATTCTGTTGATGTTTATATATAGTATGAACGTAGTATACTGAGATTTCTATAAAATATAGAAATTTTAATGAATGTATATACAATAAATAGCACTTTCGGAACTATGGAAGATAACATGTTTTTAGGTATAGATAATGATGTTACCATTGTTGTGAATGATAGCCCGGAGGAATATGAAGTATAGTAGATAACTCCTTTATGTAATAATTGAACTTTTATGTTGACTTTGTTATTGAATTTGATATAATTGAGCCATAAATTTTGCATATACGCATAATGGTTTGCATATACAAACTATTCGAGGGTGAAAATTATGTACTAAAAAGGAGGCAGTTAATATGATTATAAAAGGTGTTTATACACCAGTAATAACTATTTTTACAGAAGAAGGTAACATTGATTTTCCAAATATGTCGAAACATATTGATCATTTGGTCTCTGCTGGCATTAGTGGATTATTGTTTTTTGGTAGTTTGGGTGAATTTTATGCTTGTTCTGTGGAAGAAAAGAAGAAACTTATTGATTTAGCTGTAAAAGTGGTGGATCATCGGACTCAAATCATCATTGGGGTAGGAAGTACTAGAATTGAAGAAGTACTGGAATTAGCACATTATGCAGAAAAAGCGGGTGCTGATGCTATCAATATTGTGGCCCCCTTTTATTTTGGACCTACAGAGGATGCTGCTATTCAATATTTTGGAAAAATTGCTGAACAAGTAGCCATTCCTATTCAATTATACAATTTTCCTGCTCGTGTTGGTGCTGATTTGACGCCGTATATAGTTCGAACATTGGCTGAAAGATATTCCAATATTATAGGTATAAAAGATACAGTTGATACTATAAGCCATACTCGTAAACTTATTGAGGCTGTTAAAGCGGTACGTCCTGATTTTTCTGTCGTATCAGGATTTGATGAATACTATCTTGTTAATCGTGCAGCTGGTGGGGATGGTGTATTGTGTGGATTAACTAATGTTGTTCCAGAATTATTTGTTCAATATCATCAAGCTTATGAAAATAAAGATTTTATTACGACAGAAATATGTGCTAAAAAAATATCAAAGCTTATGCGATTGTATGATGTGACACCGTTGTTTGTTGTGGCAATTAAAGCTGCCGTAAAGGCGCAAGGATTAAATATTTCTACCTGTACAAAAATTCCCGGTCTTCCTATAACGGATGAGCAATATAAGACCGTAATAGATATTCTTACTGAAGGATTGAGTGCATAATAAAACTTGAACTATATTTAGCAATTGTGCTGTCTTTTTGTTAGTTATTTAAATATTATGAGCGTTCATGCATTATCTACGAGTTTCTTTTAAGTTGCACGTCATAAAATGTGCGGACGCTTTATCAAGTTCTATGTCAAATGTTGGGGTGACACCATAGCAAACCATAAGTTAGAGGAACATTCAATGGGATGTTCCTCTTTTTCGTTGTGTGGCAGCATTCATGAACAATATGTCTCGGAAGCGATGGAAATTACGAATACGGATAGGCTGCAAAATAGTGTACTAATTGTTTAGTATCTCGTTGTGGCAAGATATCTAGTGTCGTTTTTCTGGTGGGATCGACTAAGGCTACCTGGTATTTTTGGCCTTGTGCGTTTCCCCGAAACTCATCCAGTGATAGGATAGCTGGGAGCGTAGCAGGCTTATTATAGGAAATGCAGTCGAAATACCGGAGGATGATAGTCACCGACACGTGGAATCAGTCGGCGATATCGGTAAACTTTGTTTACGGGCGCATTTCCAGATAATGGCGAGCTGCTGCCGTTGACTGTGTCTTTGGTACGGCTGCACTAAGGGAGTGGCGGGATAAAAGAAATGGCCGCAGATGGGACAAACATAGCGGCGTTTATGAAGGGAAGCATACACGAGAACATCGTTTATCCATGCCAATAGGATTTCCTGCTGCCGGTAATCTTTAATTCGCAAAGTTTGGGTATGAAACTGGGGACACAAGCAGGAATTATGAGAAAATTCCATATAAAAGATCTGTTTATTTTCCTTATATACGCTGTTCTTGATGCAATCTTCTTCTAAGAGAAGACCTTCGGTTGCGATATATTTTGCTGGCTAGGCAATATATCTATTATCTAGGTCTTTTCTTTTTTTTGCAATATCTTACCGAGAACTATTTTACACTAAGTATAAAATGGGGTAGGGCGGACAATGAATTGTTTGTCTTACCCCAAACATTGTGTGCCCAACATGGGCGTAGTCTAGGGTGAGAGTTCCGAGTGCAGGTTAATAGTGCCAAGCATATAACTTAAGGAACGGGTGCCCATTGTGAGGTAGAATCTGAAAGAAGCCAGTACGAGGAGCACAGAAAATCGAATGGGCTGCCCGCAAATAGATAGCGTGGAACGGGAAAGATATGCGGGAGCGCCGAGTATCGGTTCTCCGGATGACAGAGAAAGAAACGGTGCTAGCGATTTGATGGAACGCATACAGGACAGGGACAAGCTGAACCCCGCGTACAAACAGGTCAAACGAAATCATGGCGCGCCGGGCATAGACGGAATGACAGTCGAAGCGGCTCGGCCATAGCGGAAGGAACATAAAGAGGAACTCCTGTAGCAGCTACGGAAAAGGAAGGATAAACCCAGTCCAGTGCGACGCAAGAAAATCCCCAAACCAGAAGACGGCGTATGGCAATTTATTTTGCTAAACAGCAATATATATCCAAACAATACTATTCACATATTTCAGTAATATGCAATGGGTTGCTCATAAGCTGGATATCAAAAAAAATTTTTATTAATTGCAAAATTCTGGAAATTATAAATGATTAGATTAAGTTATTTTTGATAAGGATCTAATCAATATAGCTAACTCTTGTATTCCCTTGGTAAACTCTTGTTTATTTAAATAGGCATAAGAAATGCGGAGAGAATGATTAGGATTAAAGTCGTACATATCACCGGGATTCAAAAGAATCCCTTTTTTTATTGCTTTACAGAAGAGAATTTCCATGGGGATTCTTTTCCGCAAAGTAACCCAAATGTAAAAACCACCCTTAGGAATATTCCATGTGCCTAAATCAGAAAAATATTCATTTAACACGGTGAGAGCCATATTTCGACGCTGCAGCAGTTTTTGCTGCAGCTGTTTAGTATAGGTAGTATAATTTCCACTTTCAATAATTTCAGTTAGAATTAATTGCGATAACGAACTTGCTCCATAATCCATTTGCATTTTTACATCACCCAGCCGCTGGACGATTGCTTCAGGAGCGACGAGCCAACCAACACGCAGCCCGGCTGCCAGTGATTTGGATGTGGTACCCAGATAAATAATTGCATCGTTTTTATCAAGGGCTTTAAGCGGTTTGGGCGGATTTGGCTCAAAATATAAAGAACCGTAGGCGTCATCTTCAATGATGGGGAGTTGAAGATGGTTGCAGAACTCAATTAATTCATGTCGGCGTCGTTCGCTCATGGTGATTCCGGTAGGATTGTGATTTGTGGGAATCGTGTAGAGCAGCGTTTGACGATGAAAATCGAAAAAACTAGAAGAAATGCGCCAATATTCCAATCCATCTTTGTCAAGCGGAATTCCTTTCAGGTGCAGACCAGCAGATTGAAAAAGCTGCAACGATTTTAGATATGAGGGAGATTCGGTGAAGACGGTAGCGCCTGCGCGAAGTATGGAAACAGAAATTAACTGCAGGGCCTGCAGAGAACCGGAGGTTACAAGAATATTAGAAGGAGAAGCGCTAATATCTTGTTTTGCTAATAAGGAGGAAAGCGTTTTACGAAGAGATAGTAGGCCTAATGGTTCTGCGTATCCTAAAGAAGATACAGAGCGAGATACTTTTTCTATCGCTGTTTGAAAATAATTGCGGGGAAATAAATCGGGACTTAATTCACCCGTTCCAAGACGAAGTATGCCGGGTGTGGCTTCATAGCGATTTATAGCTTGAACAGAAGGAAGGTTTTCTCGAAAACTTCCGGTGGATACATAATGGCTCCAGTTAACGGAACGGTGTATAAGAAGGGACCAAGGATTACTGGAAACGTAGGTTCCGGCACCATGTGCGGTATCTAAAAGACCGTCACTAATCAACATATTCATTGCAGTTACGATGGTACTTCGATTTACCAGAAAGGTTTTTGCCAGTTCTCGCTGTGAAGGTAATCGCATACCGATTTTCCAATCTCCGCTGGTAATGCGCTCGCATATATATCTTATAATTTGTGTGTAAAGCGGGATGGAAGATGCTTTATCCGGCTTCCAGCGATTTTGAGGAATTCGGTTTAATTGCCGCATTGTCTCTCCTTTGGTTGGGATGTATAGTGCTTGTTGGTTGGTTACAAGTGATAAGTATTAACGTATACTATACTTTATAAACGCTTGCAGTTACAAGTATATATCAATGTAAGTATTTGTAAATAGAAATAAAAACAAATATTTTTGGTTGGGAGAGTGTAAATCATGTTTTATTATTTACAGGGGTTAACTTTGGGATTAGCTTATTTGGCGCCTATCGGAATGCAAAATTTATTCGTTATTAATACTGCTCTTACTCAAAGACGGACACGGGCATTACTGACAGCGATTATTGTTATATTCTTTGATGTTACTCTTGCTTTATCTTGTTTTTTTGGTGTTGGGGCTTTAATGAAAATATATCCTTGGATGCGTTTGATTATTATGGGAATGGGGGGACTGCTGGTGGTTTATATTGGAATTATTCTTTTTAGAACGGAAACGTTTTTAAAAAACACTCAAAATACAAATATTTCTTTAATAAAAGTGGTGTTCACCGCCTGTATTGTTACGTGGTTCAATCCCCAGGCGATTATTGACGGAACGATGATGTTGGGCGCATTTCAGGCAACATTGCCTGAAACCGAGATTGTTCATTTTCTAATGGGCATGATATCTGCATCGGGATTATGGTTTTTGGGGATTACTTTTTTTGTGTCTTTATGCAATCGCCGCTTTACACCTCAGGTGCTTCATGTTATCAATAAAACTTGTGGAATTGTTATCATAGGATACGGAGTAAATTTGCTGATTCAATTTTGTATCTTTCTGCCTTGATATAAAAATTGATCTCATGATACTGCTTGAGCAGGACTATCGTTTTTTTCTTCTGCTTGTGGTATTATATGGAGTAACAAGGGAGGAATGCATATGGAACGAAAACAGAAGATTACAATTACGGCAGCTGTGGCAGCCATTATAGTGGCAGTTGTGTGTGTTGCCGGTTTTTATACGAAAGCAGGTCCGGTGCATCAATTGACAGAGAAAGGAAAAGTTGCGGTCATCCGTGTTAACGGACCTATTGTGGGAGGCGATGATGATCCCATGAGATTTAGCAGCTCTAACGTTACAACATCGGGAAGTCTTATGCGAGAATTTCGTAAGGCACGAAAGGATCAAGAAGTAAAGGCCGTTTTACTGCGTATTGATAGTCCAGGAGGCAGTGCGGCAGCAACGCAAGAAGCAGCAACAGAATTGGAACGACTTAAAAAAAGCGGAAAACCGGTTATTGTTTCCATGGGAGATACCGCTGCTTCCGGAGCGTATTGGCTTTCTGTCTATGGGGATACAGTTTATGCTAATCCATCTACCATAACCGGCAGTATTGGTGTGTATATGTCATATTATGACTTGCAGGGACTGAGTCAAAAACTTGGCGTTTCCGAAGAAAAAATTAAGTCGGGAGCTCATAAAGATATATTTTCTCCTTTCAGACCGATGACCGAGGAAGAACGGCAGATGACGCAGACAATGGTCAATGATATGTATGATCAGTTTGTAGCTGTTGTGGCAAAGGGCCGTCATATGGATGAAGCAAAAGTGAGAACTCTTGCAGATGGACGCGTTTTTACGGGAGCACAAGCCCAGCAGCTGGGGCTCGTAGATAAAATGGGAAATTATTATGATGCTTTGGCTGATGCGGGAAAACGAATCGGTGCAAATCCAGATAATGTACCTACGGTAGAGTACGATCATTCGGTATCCTGGAAGCAATTGCTGGAAGGAAACAGCTCTTTATCACAATTTATACGTTCCCAGTTTAGTACGGATACGGCGGTACCACTTCCCTTGCTTCTTATGAAAGGAGTGCTGCAGCGATGAGATCTTTGATTTTAGATACGCTGGAATATACGTATGACCTTATTACAAAGCCCAAAGTCACACTGGATAAAATTGTGCAGGAAAGGCGGCTTCGTGAAGGAGTGTTAATTTGGATATTTACACTAATACTTCCTTGTGTGTCAGCGATAGTCCAATTGTCAGGCGCTCATATAGGAGCGGCATTCGGAGCTTTGCTTTTTGGATGTGTGTGTTTTATTCTTCAGATTATTTTCATCCATGGAATTTCCTGCCTTTTAGGAGGCAGCGGTACTATAAAAGCATTAGCGGCGGGATTGGGATTTTCTAATATACCTCTTAATTTTGCTACATTAGCAGAAAGCTTACTATTTATTTTACCATCGATTCTGGTTCATTTCATATCAATTGCATCGTTGCTGTGGACGCTGGTTTTATCTGTATTGGCAGTTCGATCTGCTTATGGTATGAGTACGGCCCGCAGCACACTGGCGGTATGCATGCCGATGATTATCGTTGTTTGTGTGATTATTATTCTTGTTATATGGTTTGCTTTTAGCGTATTAACATTAGTTAAGGGTTTTTAGAGCTCTTTATCCATATACTCTAAATTTCGCAGTAATATCGATTTTCCACGCCAAGCGAAAGCACGATTTCCATACGTTCTGCGAAATTGAGTATTTGTTAGCGAAAGCAGTTCCGTCTGTCGTAACTGCAGAATTCTATCTTTGCGAAATTCCGAGATTGGAGTGATTGGAATATATCGATTATGGGGACAAACACGCTGACATTCATCACAACCGAAAATAAGAGAAGTTTTTTTTATAATTGCAATTTCAGGCGGCGTTAAGTCGCCTTTTTTTTGTGTTAAATAAGATTTGCAGCATTCATAATTATAGTCAGAATTAATAAAGCAATTTCCCGGACAGATTTTACGGCAGGCACCGCAGTGAAAACATTCTTTTGTAAGCGGCTTATCGGGAATTAGGGGGACTGTTGTTAATAAACTGCCAATAAAACAATAAGACCCATAGATAGGATGGATAAAACAATTATTATCACCAATAAAGCCTAGACCAGCTTGATGGGCAAGATATCGGTCACAAAGAGGAGACGTATCTGCACAAAGGTAATGATTGCTTTGCGGATATTCTTGTTCCATAAAATGTTGGAGAAGTTTTAAATAGTTTTGTATAATGAGATGGTAATCCAGACTTTGTGTGTATATAGACAAATTGCTCGGTTCCGCTGTAGGTACATAATAAGGAAATAAAACGACGATAACAGCACGACAATTTTTTAATAAAGCTTGCGGTGTATACCGCTCTATACCTTGGCCGGCAGCCAGCGGACAAATTTTTTTCCCCTCCGCAGGGATGATTAATTCGGAAGAAGTAATGCCAAGACAATCCAACCCTAAAGAGCGGGCATACTTTTTAAGACGGTTACTATCCATGAATATCTCCCTTTTCTGCGCTGTGCTGCTTTTGAATTTCAGGCCGGACAATATAGCCGTATGCAGAGGTATAACAAATATCCAAATGTTTTTCCATGGCTTGGCAGGCGCTGTCTATATCTTTGATTTCCAATGCATCAACGATTGCTGTGTGTTCCGTAACAGCTTCAGCAATGCGGCTCTTGCGGCTGTATAGTGAATTTATGCCGGTTCGTTTGATCTTATCGCGAATTTCATCAATAATAGACCGCAGCATCATGTTTCCTGCAGCATCAATAATAATATTATGAAATTCTGTATCATAAAGAATAAATTTTTGATAATCGGGCATAGTCCCTTCTTTTTTTCCTGCTTGCTGTATTAATGACAGACGCAGTAATTGAAGCTGGTCAGAGTTAATACGCGAGCAAGCCAATTTAACTGCTAAAATTTCTAAGGCAGTGCGGATTTGAAAAATATGAATAAGATCGCTGGCATCCATGCTTTTTACAATAATACCCTTGTTGCGGACATATTGAACCCAGCCTTCTTTCTGCAAACGCTGCATAGCTTCCCGAACGGGAGTACGGCTGACATTAAGCTCTTCTGAGAGTTTTCTTTCTGTAAGAATTTGGCCGTCTTGATATATTTGGTCTAATAATCTTTTTTTTATAATATGATAAATTTGTGTTTTTAATGAACGTTGATTTGGGTTTGTCATGATTATCCCCCTTAATAGTACTACTAAATAGGTTTGCAATTATTATACCACACAAATACCACTAAAACTGACAGACAATTCGTAAATAGTGTAAAATAAAAGTGAGATATTTTGAATACATAATTATAGGTAAAGGGAGATCTTATGGATAAATTAGGATTGATGCAACGATTTTCCTGTGGGGAAATAGAAGAAAAATATGAAAATTCCCGTATTTTTTCGATGTTTATGCAACTTATATTTACCCTTGTTGGAGCATATTTTCTCTGGGATATGTTGCCGGAACCAACTTTTTTTTCAAAATTAGATAATATGGGCGTCCTTGTTTTTTGTTTATGGCGCATTCATCGGCAACGCGATATCATATGCTATGTGACAGAGAAAGGAATTATTGTACGGAGGCAATTTATGTCTCTTCGTGAATTTATAGATGAACAAACCCACGAAGAGAAGTCGCTGGTATTTATTCCGTATGAAAATATTTTTAGCATTTCAGATGATTGGCGGGAAATTCAACTGGGAGCGCCTGAAGAGGGCGGTATAGCTGTATTGCCTATTCATCTGCAGTTTTTATCTTCTAAGAACAAACAGGCAGTTATTCAAAGAATCAAAAAAGAACAAGAAAAATGAAAAATAGTTTATAAAATTGAGAAAAATGTCGAATTGTTTAGATAATACAAGATAAATTGTCATAAATATGTATTTTTGGATTACAAAAATACTTTCCTGTTTTACCAAAATAAAGTACAATATTTATATTGATTCTAACAATACAAGGAGCGATGTCCTCATGAATTGGAAAAAATTAGCTGTTGCCGGGCTTGCGGCAAGTATGGTTGTTTTTTTTGCTGTTGGCTGCGGCGATCAAAAGAAAGCAGATTCTGGAGCAACGGCACAGAAAAATAAGATTGTTATCGGACTTGATGATAATTTCCCTCCCTTTGGCTTTCATAACGAAAGCGGTGAGCTGGTCGGCTTTGATATTGATATGGCTAAGGAAGCAGCAAAACGCTTAGGGATTGAGGTTGAATTCAAACCTATTGATTGGGATAGTAAAGAAACAGAGTTAAAAAGTAAAAAAATTGATGCGATTTGGAATGGGTTATCTATTACTCCCGAACGAGAAAAAAATATTCTGTTTTCCCGACCTTATGAAAATGGTCCACAGATATTGCTGGTTCGTGCAGATTCGCCTATCAAGGGTAAAGCGGACTTAGCTGGTAAAATTGTTGGTACGCAGCAAGGCAGTACTGGACTTGAAGCAATTAATCAAGAACCGGAATTAAGAGATTCTTTTAAGGAATTAAAAACATATTCTGATAATGTTACTTCCTTTATGGATCTTCAAGTTGGGCGCATTGATGCCGTTGTTGTTGCTAAGACCTCAGCAGGGTATTTCATGACAAAGAATAAATCGGATTTTCGCATTATTGATGTAGGATACCCTGATATTCCAAGTGGCGTGGGGATGCGTAAGGATGATACAGAATTGAAGGCAAAGCTTGATAAGGTTTTAGAAGAAATGCATAAAGATGGTACATCAACAAAAATTTCAGAAAAATGGTTTGGCATGGACGTGTCCATGTAATATAGGAGGATATCATGATGAATTGGAAAAAAACGGCTTTAGCAGGTATGATTGCAGTTACCGCCGCAATTCTGATTGCTGGATGCGGAAGTCAATCGCAGAAACAAGATAGTCAAAAAATGCCCGATAAAATTGTTATTGGTCTTGATGATAATTTTCCGCCGATGGGTTTTCGGGATGAAAGCGGCAAGCTTATTGGTTTTGATATTGATTTAGCTAATGAAGCGGCAAAGCGGATGGGTGTAAAGGTTGAATTTAAACCGATTGATTGGGATAGTAAGGAAGCTGCTTTAAAGAGTAAAAAAGTAGATATGCTGTGGAATGGTCTTACTATTACAGATAGCCGTAAAAAACAAATTGCTTTTTCTAAACCGTATATGAAGAATGCGCAGATCCTTATTGTTCGGGCAGATTCATCAATTCAGACCAAGGATGATTTGAAAGGGAAAGTTATTGGTACGCAGGAAGGAAGCAGTTCTGTAGATGCGTTGGATAAAGACCAAGGTTTTAAAAATTCCTTACAAGATGTGAAATTGTACGGTGATTTTGTGGCAGCTTTGATGGATTTGGAAGTAGGACGTACGGATGGCGTCTTAGTCGATAGCGTCGTTGGCCGGTACTATATGACCAAAAAAGAAGGAAAATTCCGAGTACTTGCAGGCAGTATGGGGGATGAAGAGTTTGGAGTCGGAATGAGGCAGGATGATACAGTGTTGGTGAATAAACTAAATTCTGTATTGAAGGAAATGAGTGCAGATGGTACAATGAAGAAGTTATCGGAAAAATGGTTTAAAACAGATATTACAATTCCTGTGCAGTAAATTAAAAGTATAGGTTTTGAATGCTGATAAATGAGGGACCAGATGGCCCCTCATTTAAGCATTTATAAGCTTTGTTTTTTTTACCGGGATAGTATTATGTAAGGAGTGTTTACATGGATTATTTATTAAATATTGTACCTGCTGTTGCTGTAGGTTTGCAAATTACTTTGAAAATATTTGTAATAACAATTGTGTTAAGCCTGCCTTTGGGAATATTCATGGCATTGGCTCGTATTTCTGAACTGACTCCCTTACGCAAGTTTATGGGTGCTTATATTTATGTTATGCGCGGTACTCCGCTTATGTTGCAGATTTTGTTTATTTATTATGGATTGCCGTTTATTATTGAAGGATTAAGACTTCCTGATTTTCCGGCCGCTATTATCGCGTTTGTATTTAATTATGCGGCGTATTTTGCGGAAATTTTTAGAGGCGGTATTCAGTCTATCGAACGGGGACAGTATGAAGGCGCTAAGGTGTTAGGACTAACATATGTACAAACTATGCGCCGTATTATTTTGCCGCAGGTTGTTAAACGAGTTTTGCCGCCGATAGCAAATGAAACGATTAATCTTTTGAAAGATACCTCTCTGGTATATATTTTAGCAATGAATGATATTTTGCGCATTACACGCTCTATTGTACAACGAGATTTCGATACAACGGCATTTATTGTCGCCGCCGTATTTTATCTGTTTTTTACATTCATCCTGACAAAAATATTTAGCTATTTGGAAGCACGCTATGCCGTATACGATGAATAAGCAAAAGCCGGGGTGCCGTTTATAAGTCTCATAGCACGCTATGCCGTATACGATGAATAAGAGAGGAATGTAATTATGAGCTTAATTGAAATGGATCACATACATAAAAGATTTGGCAGTTTAGAAGTATTAAAAGATTGTACCATGCATGTGGAAGAAGGGGAAGTGGTTTCCATTATAGGGCCTTCTGGAAGCGGGAAAAGTACATTTTTGCGTTGTTTATGCAATTTGGAAATTATTGACGGAGGCACTATTATAGTCGGCGGAGATGTTATGACACGGCAGCCGCAGGGCGTGAACAGGTCTATTTATGCACCTTCTTCACAAGTGCATAAAATATGCCTTCGTATGGGAATGTGCTTTCAGCATTTTAATTTGTTTCCACATATGACGGTGCTCGACAATATTCTGGAAGCTCCGCGTGTTGTACAAGGCAAGAAAACAGAAGAAATAATGCCAATAGCAGAAGCACTGCTTAAAAAAGTGGGCTTATGGGATAAGTGCAATGTTTATCCTTCTCGACTGTCTGGCGGACAAAAACAACGAGTAGCGATTGCCAGGGCTTTAGCAATGAATCCGGACATTATGCTTTTTGATGAACCGACATCTGCATTGGATCCGGAATTAACGGGGGAAGTATTGCGGACGATCAAGCAACTAGCTGATGACAATATGACGATGATTATTGTTACACATGAAATGGCTTTTGCCAAAGAAGTTTCTAAGCGTATTTTATTTATGGCAGAAGGGATTATTGAAGAAGAAGGAACGCCGGAACAAATTTTTGAACATCCTAAATCAGCACGGACTAAAAATTTTCTAAAATCTATGCTGCGCTTCTGATAAAAAAAGTGATTCGCCAAGTTGGCAGAATCGCTTTTTTTTATATGCACACCTTGTTTTTGTTGACCGCGTTAAAAGTAGATTAATATTTAATTGGAACTAACTTAAAATTTTCATTTAATAATTAAAAAAATAGGAAATGGATTGAATAAAATTAATATACATGATATATTGACTTAAAAGTTAAAAATAAAATAATAACAGATACAATGGTTTTTCTGCATGTTCCTTTTGGCTATGGTATAATGAAAACAGAATGTATCGAATGCGAAGGGTAGTGATTATAATGTCGGGGATTACACTAGAAACAGGGTTTGTTTTTGACACGGAAAATTTATATGGACCGGGAAAAATTACGGAAGAAGAACTGGGAAAATTTTCCCCGGTGTATACTAAAGCTCATCATACAGTAATGAACATGCGTAAAACCGGTATAGTATCAGGACACGTATCTAAAGACGGAGAACCGGAACGTGTTTTGTACACACAGCTTCCTTATATAGCGGAGGGAAATATAAATAGTCCGGAACGGATGATGGCATTAGAGGAATTGGGACGTTCTGTTAAAGGACAAATTGATGCGGTAATCTTCTTTGGTATAGGTGGTTCATATCTAGGGGGAAAGGTTTTGTTCGATGTGCAGTGCGGTGAATTTTGGAATTTGAAAAGTGATGTAGAACGGAACGGATGGCCTAAAGTTTTTTTTGCCGGCAATAATGTAGATTCCCATAAGCTTAATGAATTGATCCGATATCTTAAATCGGACAGCCGCTGTAAAATCGGATATAAAGTTATGGCAGTTGTTATATCTAAGTCGGGTTCTACTATTGAGCCGATGTCAAATTTTATGATTTGTAAAAAAGAACTGGAAGATAGTGGTATTGAACTAGCGGTGATAGCTGTTACCGATCCTCATACGGGGAGTCGGGAAACACTTCTTCATGAAGTTGCCCGCAAATCAGGATGGCCTGTTTTTTGTGTGCCTGACGGAGTGGGCGGACGGTTTAGCGTATTTTCAGAGGTAGGACTTATTGTAGGAGCGTTGATTGGGTTTGATTTTCAATCTTTTCTTTCCGGAGCAAGAGCGATGGATTTGCTTTGCCAGTCTGCAGATATTTGGAAAAACCCGGCACTTCTTAATAGTGTTTTGAAATATTTGGCAGGAGTTAATCACGGACGTACTATTGAAGTTTTTATGCCCTATGGAGATTGCCTGAGATCTTTATCGGAATGGTATGTTCAACTTCTCGCTGAATCACTGGGAAAACGTGTAGATAAAAATGGTAAAATTATTCATTACGGACGTACTCCTGTAGTAGCTGTCGGGACAACTGATATGCATGCTCAAACACAAGAACATCAAGAAGGTCCTTTAAATAAGGTCGTGCAGTTTGTGGTGGTGAAAAAGTGGCAGCAAGATATCGTGGTTCCACATATTTATGATGAATATGGAGCCTTGTCTTCTTTTAGCGGATTGCCGCTAAGCAGTATATTGGAGGCCGCACAAAAATCAAATGCGTATGCGTTGGCAAAAGAAAATCGATATAATGCAGCATTTATTATTCCAGAATTGACCCCGTTCCACTTGGGTGAGCTTATGTTTATGCTTTGTATATCTATTGCTTATGAAGGAGAGTTTGCCAATGTGGATGCCTTTGATCAACCAGGGGTGGAGGTTTATAAATCTTTCTTGAAGCAAAAATTAAAAGAATTGCAGGAGGAATGATATAGATGCATATATTAGTGACTGGTGGGGCTGGGTATATTGGAAGCCATACTGTAAGAGCATTGTTGGCACAAGGGCATAGAGTTCTCGTATTGGATAATTTGTCTCGTGGACATCGTCAAGCTGTGCCGGCAGAGGTAACCTTGATTACGGAAGATATTCATCATATAGATACGGTTCGGGATATAATGGAACTGAATAAAATAGAAGCTGTTGTTCATTTTGCTGCACACAGTCAAGTTGGAGAATCAATGGATAATCCAACCATATATTATGATAATAATATTGTTGGCTCTTATTGCCTTTTAGAGGCGGCACGGCAGGCTGGAGTACAGTATTTTGTATTTTCTTCGACAGCGGCGGTTTATGGAGAACCGGAAAAAATACCAATTACAGAAGATATGCCGTATAAACCTACTAATGTTTATGGGCAGACCAAGCTTATGATTGAACGCATGTTGGCCCAATTCAGTCGTGCCTATGGGTTAAGGTATGCGGCGCTTCGTTATTTTAATGCGGCGGGGGCCGATCATGATGGTACAATTGGGGAGGACCATATGCCGGAAACACACCTTATACCACTTGTTCTGCAGACGGCGTTGGGACAAAGATCAAGCATTAAAATATTCGGAACTGATTATCCGACGGAAGATGGTACTTGCATTCGCGATTATATTCATGTGACTGATTTAGCAAATGCGCATTGTCGGGTACTGGATTATCTCATTATGGGCGGGATATCGCAATCTTTTAATCTAGGTTCGCAGCATGGTTTTAGTGTTCGGCAAATTATTGATGCAGCGAAAAAAATAACGGGCAGGAATTTCACTGTAGAAGAAGCACCGCGGCGTGCCGGAGATCCGGCGGTTCTTGTGGCAGGATCTCAGAAAATAAAAAAAGTCATCGGTTGGCAGCCACAATATAGTGATGTGGAAAATATTATTGCCGATGCATGGCAGTGGCACAGTGGTCATCCGCATGGTTATGGGACTTCAAGATAAGCGGCAGGCTGTGATGCTTGATGTTAAGCATTATATAGCCAAACAATATAAAAAGTGGTTTCCGTACGGAGCTATTTTGATTTTTCTTGCGGGAATATGTTTTTTTGAAAATGATAATTCTATAAATCTAATCCGAAAGACAACAGGGGAAGTGAAACATTCAGGGAATGTTTCATCCCCTGTTTTTGTTTCCCAAGAACAAAAAACAATAGAAGATCAACCAAGTTCGAAACAACATTATAAAAATGAAGGAGCAGCAGGGGCAGAATCTGTTGAACCGGCAATTTGTGTGTATGATGTATCTACGGTGCGGCGAAATAGACATATGCCGGATTTGTTTGAAAAACATATGCAGCATATGGAAAAAACAGGTAGCAGTCAAACAAAAGAAAAAAATGCAGAAGAATTACAGGAAAAAATATCACATGAGCGATTTCCTCGATATTGTGGATTTATGGAATCATCGGGGAAACGTTTGGTTTTGCTGCAATCAGGAAAAGATACACGTCCTTGTGCTGTAGGAGACCAGATAGCCGACTGGGTTGTAATGTATATTCATATGAATGCAATTGGGTTAAAAAAAGAGGGGAAACTAATTGAAATACAGATATAGTATCAGATTTGCAACAGTAAATACGGTAAAAATGAATGTATCTATGAATAAATGTGACGGCAGAGAAGGATATATAACATGTTAAAAAAGATTATATGGGCAAATTTGATTTTTTTATCGGGTATTATGCAGATTCATGCGTCGACAATTTGCATTGATGTACATGATGTACCTGTTCGGTCTGTTGTAGAAGGACTTGCTCGCAGCGGAGGACTTAACCTTATTGTTGATGATACTGTCCAAGGAAATATAACCATGTATCTTTCTGATGTGACGGTTGAAGAGGCGTTAACGGCTATCGCTTCCAGTCAAAATCTGTATTATGATAAAAGCGGTTATATTTATATGATAACAGCTGGACGAAAGACAGAGGGAGGTAAAGAATTGCGTACCTTTGACCTTGCGTATGCTTCAGCGGAGGAAGCACGGAAAGCAGCACAGGCGATTATATCCGATTCTCATATCCGATGTTATGAAGAAACTAATTCTTTGGTTATCCGAGGAAATAGCAGAGAGCTTGCAGCTGTACAAAATTTATTAAAAAAAATTGATATACCACCCCGTCAAGTTAATGTTGAAGTAGAGATTGCTGCTTTAAATCAAGAAGCTATTAAAGAGTTAGGCCTTAACTGGGATTGGCGGAATGCAGAGGGGGGTCCGGGACATGAGAACAGTTTTGCTTATACCGCACAGATTCATGCACTGGAAACCCAGGGAAAAGCTAAGATTTTGGCTAAACCGCATATGATGGCAAGTAATGGCAGAATGGCAAAAATTCTTATTGGCGATCGAATTCCCATTCTTACGGAACATTTGCAGAATGGACAAATGACTACAACGACAGACTATACCGATGCAGGGATTAAACTTATTTATACACCATGGATTCACGATGACGGATCTATTACCGCGCACATTCAAGCAGAAGTAAGTACGCCTGTTCTGGTAACAGAACTTAAGGCATATCGGTTCATGACTCGGCAGGCAGAAACACAAGTACGGATTGAACAAGGAAAAACGCTTGTTATTGGAGGACTTATTGATAAAGAAGATATAGAAAATTTTCGAAAAATTCCTATTTTGAGTAGTTTGCCGTTTATAGGTCGGCTGTTTCGCAGTCAATATACGTCCAGCAAAGAAACTGAAATTGTTATTATGGTCAAAGCTGAAATTGTAAAAGACGGATAAAAGTAAAATTTTGAGAATCCGTTGTCTTTGCGATATACTGCTTGATAACGAATACGTATAGGTATTATCTATGATTTTTCAATGCTGCTATACGTAATGTATGATATAATAATCGATAGATTATGGAAAGATAAGAGGGCTATATTGTGGGAAGTATTAGGGTACAAAAATTAACAAAGTCATTTGGTATACATACAATATTTCAAAATGTTTCTTTTGAACTACATCGTGGTGAACGAATAGGACTTATCGGAGCTAACGGTGTGGGAAAATCAACTCTTTTGAAATGTCTTATGGGAGAAGAAGAATATGATGCGGGAGCATTTGTCATTTCTGAAGGAGAAACGATCGGCTATCTGCAGCAAAATATAACATTTGATGCTGCAGTTACACTGCGTCAAACCATTAGCGACGCATGGCAGGATGTACTTCGCTGTGAAATACAGTTAAAAGAAACGGAACAAGCTATGCAGCATCATCCGGATTCTCAGGAACTTATGAATCGATATTCCCGTTTACAAGAACGGTTTGAATGGCTTGGTGGGTATGAATACGAAGCAATGTCACGAAAAATTATTCATGGATTAGGTTTTGCGGAAGCAGATATGGATCGTCCCGTGCAGAGCTTTTCAGGAGGACAGAAGACACGAATTAATTTGGCAAAAGCGCTGGTATGCCGCCCTGATTATTTATTTCTTGATGAACCGACGAATCACCTTGATATGGAAATGCTTGAATGGTTGGAAAGTTATTTATTGTCTTATGGTGGCGGCATACTTATCGTATCTCATGATCGCTATTTTCTTGATAAAGTGACAACGGGAATTTTAGAGATGGAAAATGGGAGCATAACAAAGTATAAAGGTAATTACTCTCACTATGTTCAACAGCGGAATCAGCGCCGTAAAGCGATGGAAAGCGCTTATGAAAAACAGCAGGAGCAGATCAAGGCAACAGAAGAGTATATTCGTAAATATAAAGCCGGTATTAAATCCAAACAGGCTCGAGGACGTCAATCTCAACTAGATCGTGTGGAACGAATTGAATTAATTTCAGAAGGTACTTCTCTCCACTTTGCATTTAAGCCAGTAGAAGAGTGCGGGCAAAAGGTACTTGTTCTTGATGATATTTGCGGTGGCTATGGAGATAAACAACTTTTTAACCATTTATCTTTATTACTGCGCCGAGGGGAGTCAGCTGCACTTATTGGGCCTAATGGGGCAGGAAAAACAACACTTTTTCAGATGATTATGGGAGAAAAAGAATTTGACAGTGGTCATATTACATTGGGAAGCCGTGTGCATGTTGGTTATTTTGCTCAAGAACATACAGAACTTCATGGTACATGGTCAGTCATGGAAGAAATTATGAACGAATTTAGTTATAGTGAAGAAGATGCCCGCTCTGTTTTGGGTGGTTTTCTTTTTCGCGGCGATGATGTGTATAAGCATATTGATACGTTGAGTGGGGGAGAGCAAGCACGGCTGGCTTTGCTCAAATTATTTTTGCACGGACCGAACTTTTTGATTCTCGATGAACCAACGAATCATCTTGATATACCTACTCGGGAAATTCTTGAACAGGCACTTATTGATTTTGGTGGTACCTATCTTGTTGTGTCTCATGACAGGTATTTTCTTGATAAAATTGCGGGACGAATGTTAGTATTGGAAAATAAAAAACTTAAGGAATATTTGGGGAATTATACATATTATCGAGAAAAAGAGCGGGAAAAAGAAGAATTAGCCGCTCAAGAATTACTGGGGAAGACAGATACAACACACAAAAAAGAAGATGCTATTTTGTCTGCTGCAAAAGATAAAGAAAAAACGCCTAAAAAAAACAATACGGATGCAACTATTCGTAAAACACCTTTGTATGGCGCAGCTAAAAAAATAGAAAACATAGAAATGAAAATTGCTGAATTGGAAGCAACTTTAAAAATGTATGATTTTCAAATGAATTTGTCTGAAAATCAAACTAACGCTGAAAAAATGATAACATTGACGGAACAGTATGAAGACACACAAAAAAAACTTGATGAAGCTTATGAAAAATGGGAAACTCTGAGTGAGTGAGATGGAAAATGAAATTTTTTTGTATTTTAAGAAAGTGAGCAGTATATGAGAAAACAACAGGTAGTGACTTCGAGTCATGTACAACGCTGTCCTTGGGCTGAAAAGAATCTTTTGTTGCGGCAATACCATGATGAAGAATGGGGTGTTCCCAACTATGATGAGCGCTATATATTCGAAATGCTCTCTTTGGAAGGGGCACAAGCGGGGCTTTCTTGGATTACTATTTTGAGCAAACGAGATGCTTATCGTGCAGCTTTTCATGATTTTGATATTCAGCGATGTGCTGAAATGAATAATGATGAGTTAGAACGGATTATTACTGATTATGGTATAGTAAAAAATAGAAAAAAAGTCTATTCTGTCCGACAGAATGCATTGGCGGTTATTCAAATACAGAAAGAATATGGAAGTTTTTCTTCGTATTTATGGGACTATACAGATAATCATATAATTAAGGGAGATTGGGAAAAGGAATCAAGCATACCTGATAAAAATGACATTTCGGAAAAAATCAGCAGGGATTTAAAAAAAAGAGGATTTGTTTTTGTTGGGCCGGTTATTATATATTCTTTTTTACAGGCGATAGGGATAATAAATGATCATGTCATCGATTGCTGCTTTAACAGACTAATATAATTATATTAGTCTGTTTGTTTTAAGGCTTCTTGATGATGAAAATAGTAGTGTGTTGATATGACGGTTGTGTAACACTCTGTATATTACAGCTTTTCTACTCTTGCTATGGGAGACTGGACTGCATGAAAAATGTACTCTATAAACGATATCAAGCAGTTTATGTATAATATTAGAAATAAGATTATGTTTTTAAAATAAAAAGCTATATAGCAAGAAACGCTCACCCCATATGAATCAAAGGTGAGCGCTTTTTACTATATAGCAACATAACAAGTTTTTCAAATACAATATGTATGTATAAAAATATAGTTGTTCAAATAATGTAAATTACAACGAACACATGAAGTTACTACGTGTGTAGAATAAATACAAAAAGGAAAATTAACGGATATGACGTTGTTCTCATGGGGATAAAGTTATACATTGAAACGGAAGTACGTAACATCGCCGTCACGCATAATATATTCTTTCCCTTCCAGTCTTACAAGTCCTTTTTCCTTAGCGGTTGTTTCACTGCCGCAGGCAATGAGATCATTATATGAAACGATTTCGGCACGGATAAAACCTCGTTCAATATCGGAATGGATTTTGCCCGCAGCTTTTTGCGCTTTAGTGCCATTGACAATAGTCCAAGCACGGACTTCATCGGCACCGGCTGTAAAAAAGTTAATGAGACCTAATAATGAATAACTGGCTTTAATCAGTTTGTCAAGACCGGCTTCGGGAAGGTTTAATTCTTCTAAAAACATGGCAGCTTCATCTTCTGGCAGTTCCGCAATTTCTGCTTCAATCTTCGCTGATACGGCAACCACTTTAGCCCCTTCTTCGGTGGCAAATGTTTCGAGCTTTTTGACATATGGATTATCATTGGGATGGCCGGCTTCGTCTTCAGCAACATTTGCAATGTATATAATGGGTTTCAGTGTTAGGAGATTCAAATCTTTTATGATATCCAGCTCGTCTTTGGTAAGGCTTGCTTTGCGTGCAGGGTTGCCAATTTCTAAACACGATAAGACCTTCATTAAGATAGCGTCTTCTGTTTTAGCTTCCTTATCACCGCATTGTGCAATTTTTTTGATACGATCATCCCGTTTTTGGACAGTTTCTATATCGGCTAAACATAACTCTGTATTAATGATATCAATATCCCGCAAGGGATCAATAGAACCTGAGACATGAGTTATATTAGAATCTTCGAAACAACGGACAACTTCAGCAATAGCATCTGTTTCGCGAATGTGACTTAAAAATTTATTTCCCAAGCCTTCTCCTTTTGAAGCACCGGCAACAAGACCGGCGATATCAACGAACCGCATAACTGCAGGAATTGTCTTTTTGGGCTTATACATGTCCGTAAGTACTTGGATACGATGATCAGGAACTTCTACAACACCAACATTAGGTTCTATTGTGCAGAAGGGGTAATTTGCAGCTTCTGCACCGGCTTTGGTAATTGCGTTGAATAATGTGCTTTTTCCTACATTCGGCAGACCGACGATGCCGACTTCCAGATTGGTACTCAATGATATTCCACCTTTTTATTTAATCAATTTTAAATCAGCAATACGATGGACTGCTTCAATAGTATTTTCTCTTGTGCCAAAAGCGGTAAGACGCAGGAACCCTTCGCCATGAGGACCAAATCCGGACCCTGGAGTGGTGACAACGTGTGCTTTTTCTAAGAGAAGATCAAAAAAATCCCAGCTTTTCATGTTCGCAGGAGTCTTGACCCAAGCATAAGGAGAATTAGTGGCACCGTATACTGTATAGCCGGCAGCCTGTAAACCATCGCGTATAATATGGGCGTTTTCCATATAATAATCAACATCAGCCTTGCACTGGTTTCGACCTTCTTCTGAGTAAACTGCCTCGGCAGCGCGCTGAATAATATAAGGAGTTCCATTGAAGCAGGTACATTGACGTCGGTTCCAAAATTGATTTAAGGAAATGGCATTATTTTTTGCAGTATATGCTAAAACCGTTTTTGGGACAACAACATAAGAGCAGCGAGTGCCGGTGAATCCTGCTGATTTGGAGTAAGAACGGAATTCGATAGCGACATCTTTAGCCCCTTCTACTTCATAAATACTATGTGGTATATTCGGTTCCGTAATGTAAGATTCATAGGCCGAATCATATAACAAGATAGCGTTGGTTTCTTTTGCATAGGATATCCACGCCGCAAGTTCTTCTTTGCTCATTGCGGTGCCTGTAGGATTGCTTGGATTGCAAAGGTAAACGAGGTCAACATGTTCTTTTTTCTTATTTGCAGGTACTGGGAAACAGCAGTTTTTTAATTCCATTGATTCAATTCTATCTTTTGGAGGTTCTGCCTTAAACCCATTTTCCTCTGTGCAGGGAAGATAAACAACATCTTTATAAACTCCCTTTAAATCAATGAATTCACCTGTGTGGCCAGCCATGACATTAGAGTCGAGATACACCGGATATACGGGATCGGCAACAGCAAATGTCATATTTTTATCAAATATTTCCTGAATACATGCGACATCTGTCTTGGCTCCATCACCAATAAATACTTCATCTGTATCGAGATGGATACCGCGTGTTTCATAATCCCATTTGATAATTTTGTTGATAAGAAATTCATAACCTTGTTCCGGACCATAGCCGCGAAACGTTTCCGCTTTACCCATTTCATCGACAGCTTTATGCATAGCTTCAATAACTGCCGGCGCTAAGGGTCGAGTCACATCGCCGATACCTAGACGAATAATATTGGCATTAGGATTTTTTTGTGAAAAATCGGCTACTTTTTTTGCAATTGTTGCAAATAAATAATTACCGGGGAGTTTTAAGTAATTTTCATTAATATGTGCCATAATATAGCCCCTCCTTATATACAATAGTATTGATATAATGGCGTACAATTCATTTTACTACATTCGGAGAGGCTTGCAAAGAGAATTCTTGGCAATACAAATAAATAGTAAAATGCGTAATATACTAAGATATGCAGCCATACAAAAAAATATAATGATATAAGAATAGAAAAATAATAAAAAACGAAGAAAAATATAGAAATACTATTGACAGAAACGAATCTGGAAAGTATAATTATTTATGTTCTGTTGAACAATGCAACGGAATAATTGCCGACGTAGCTCAATTGGTAGAGCAACTGACTTGTAATCAGTAGGTTGTAGGTTCAAGTCCTATCGTCGGCTCCAAAATTGGTGGGGTTCCCGAGTGGCTAAAGGGAGCAGACTGTAAATCTGCCGGCGTTCGCCTTCGAAGGTTCGAATCCTTCCCCCACCACCATTTTTTGTCGCGGGGTGGAGCAGTTGGTAGCTCGTCGGGCTCATAACCCGAAGGTCGTAGGTTCAAGTCCTGCCCCCGCTACCATATTTTTCACAACTTTATATCTGCTTTGAACGGTATAAGCTGTTGTAGCTCAGTCGGTAGAGCGTATCCTTGGTAAGGATAAGGTCACCGGTTCAATCCCGGTCAATAGCTCCACACATGGCGGCTTAGCTCAGTTGGCTAGAGCATGCGGTTCATACCCGCAGTGTCCAGAGTTCGAATCTCCGAGCCGCCACCATACTTCAAATAACCTCGTTTTAACGAGGTTATTTCTGTATGCGGACAGATGAAACTAAATAAGCAGCCGATGCCGCATCAAAAATAGTAGAATAATTTTGTAAAATAATGTACAATAAGAAGTAGATTATTTTTTCCTAAAGGAGGAAGAACAGTAAAATGGCTAAAGAAAAATACGAAAGAACCAAACCGCATGTCAATATTGGAACCATCGGACACGTAGACCATGGCAAAACGACATTGACAGCAGCTATTACGAAAGTATTGTCGAAAAAGGGCTATGCCAAGTTTGAAGCGTATGCTGACATTGATAAAGCACCAGAAGAACGTGAACGCGGTATTACGATCAATACAGCACACGTAGAATACGAAACAGATAAGCGTCATTATGCACATGTAGACTGCCCGGGGCATGCCGATTATGTAAAGAACATGATCACCGGTGCTGCACAGATGGATGGAGCAATATTGGTAGTAAGCGCAGCAGACGGCCCAATGCCGCAGACGCGTGAACATATCCTTCTGGCCCGCCAGGTAGGAGTACCGGCAATGGTAGTATATTTGAACAAAGCCGATCAGGTAGATGATCCGGAATTGATTGAATTAGTAGAAATGGAAGTTCGCGAACTTCTTTCCAGCTATGATTTCCCAGGCGATGAAATTCCTATTATTGTAGGATCTGCGCTAAAGGCATTGGAAGAAGATCCGGAAGCAGAAGCCAGCATTTTGAAATTGATGGATGCGGTAGATGAATATATCCCGACACCGGATCGTCCGACAGACAAACCATTCTTAATGCCAATCGAAGATGTATTCACGATTACGGGCCGTGGCACGGTAGCAACAGGCCGTGTAGAACGCGGAACGGTAAAAGTAGGGGATACAGTAGAAATCGTAGGGATGGCAGATGCAGCTAAGAGCACGGTAGTAACCGGAGTAGAAATGTTCCGTAAATTGTTGGATCTGGCAGAAGCGGGAGACAACATCGGGGCATTGCTTCGCGGGGTTGACCGGAAAGAAATCGAACGTGGACAGGTATTGGCGAAACCAGGCTCGATACATCCGCATACCACTTTCAAAGCACAAGTATATGTACTGACGAAGGAAGAAGGCGGCCGTCATACACCGTTCTTCAACGGATATCGTCCGCAGTTCTACTTCCGTACAACAGACGTAACCGGCGTTATCGATTTGCCGGAAGGGACGGAAATGTGCATGCCTGGCGATAACATCAAAATGGATGTACAATTGATCACCCCGATAGCTATTGAACCGGGACTCCGCTTTGCTATTCGTGAAGGCGGCCGTACAGTAGGTGCCGGAGTTGTATCTGAAATTGAAGATAAATAAGCAGCTGCTGTAAAGGCAGAACTGAAAAAAACCAGCCGTAACTGCGGCTGGTTTTTTTATGTTTTTTTTTAGAACATACAAGACTGATAGTTGTCTTGTGATAAAGAGGAGTTGATTTTTTACGCTGAAATCTGTTATAATTAAATAAAGATCAATAAAGTAAAATTTAATTATATACTATATTGATCTTTATGTAAATAAGTTTTTTAAAAATATTGGAGGTTTTATTATGTACACACTGAGCTCGAGTCGTTTTGAGAAATGTTGGGTCGGGCATAGCGTTTTAGGTAAGTGGCAATGGAATCGTCGTCCATTGATCATGAACCAAAAACAGGATACAAAACGATATTACAGCAGCTATTTGGGCTGATCCCTACAAACATAGATTTTGGTATTGTTTGTAAGGAGGTTTTATAATGAATATGGGAGCAAAACGCAGTGAGAAGAGATTGCTCATCTTGTCGGCAGCGATGATGGGACTTGTAGCGGTAGGAGGTACCGTGACAGGTATCCTGAGCAACTCCCAGGCAATCTTGTTAGATGGTATTTTTTCTTTTGTTGCTATCATTATTAAGGTATTGATGATGGTTACTTCGGAGTTGACACGGCACGAATCGAGTAAACGTTTTCAATTTGGTTATTGGCAATGCGAACCCGTAGTAATGTTTTTGGAAGGAACATTTACTTTATTAGTTGTTGTGTATGCTTTTTATGCAGGTGTTGCAGGGCTTTTGGATGGGGGACATAGCATGTCTTTTGGCATAGCGACATACTATGCCGCTTTTTTCGCTTTACTTGATTGGCTTTTTTATTTTTATGTTCGCAGCAGTAATAAAAAGATACAGTCTTATTTGGTTCATTATGATAATGTGAGTTGGTTTGTTGATGCTACTCTGGCTTCTGGATTACTGCTTAGTTTTGGATTTGCTTGGTTTATGCAGTACACACGATTTGCATATTTAGATATTTATGTGGATTCTCTTATTATGATTGTGTTAGCGGTTCAAATGATACCGCCTGCGATGAAAATTTTAATTCCTTCTGTTAAGCAAATTTTGGGGGTCGCACCTATCGAATTACATAACCACGTTCAGCAGGTTATGGATCGATTTATGGAACGATATGGCTTTAGCGATTATGTTTCAAGTGTGCAGGCCTATGGACGGGCTAAAATCATTGAGATTGATATATTATTGCCGCGGGATTATCCTATACAAAATGTATCAGAGTTAGATCGAATTCGAACAGAAATTGATCATTCTATTGGATATCCGTCTTATGAAAAATGGCTGACTATCAGCTTTACAACAACAAAAACCTGGATGGCAAAGGATTATGAGTTGGGAGAGGCAGGATAATTGGCATTGGGGGGTGTAAGAATGAATAAAAGTGACCGCTTTACGGGATGTATGCTTGGCGGTGCGACAGGCGATGCATTAGGGTTCCTGATTGAATTTGATAATTTAGATACGATTCGGAAAAAATATGGCCCTTATGGATTGCGTACCGTATTAAAGCTTGAATCCAACGGTCGCCGCGGGGTTATTTCTGATGATACGCAAATGGCTTTGTTTACGGCAGATGGGTTATTGTGGGCCAACCATGATGATTTACTTCCGCAGGAAGGAATGTATCGTTCCTATATGCGGTGGTACTATACTCAAACAGAACACATTGTTCGACCCGAACAGGCTAAATGGATAAAGACACAGGCGCATGAACAATATTGGCATTATGATATAATGGGTGATAAAGATTTATTCGTGCGTCGTTCTCCGGGAATGACATGCTTATCTGTTTTGTCATCGGGGAAGATTTGCAATGAAGATACAACGTTAAATAATAGTAAAGGCTGTGGGACTGTTATGAGGGTTGCACCAGTAGGAATGTTTTATGCCGGAGATCCGGAAAAAGCATTTTATGTGGGGTGTCAATCTGCATCTTTAACACATGGGAACCCTACAGGATACTTGGCAGCCGGTACACTGAGTGCAGCTATATCATTATTGTTGACGGATAAGGATATAGAGTTTGTTATACCGGAAATGATGCATATACTGCAAGGATATCAAAAGCATGAAGAAGTATTGACTGCCCTTAGATTGGCAATTGATGAATCGGCAACAGACAGAGATCCCACTAAATCATTAGGTCGTATTGGAGCTGGATGGGTAGCGGAAGAGGCATTAGCAGCTGCAGTTTATTGTGTGCTTAAAACGGGAAAATTGAAAGATGCGGTTATTATGGCATGCAATCATGATGGGGATAGTGATTCATGTGGAGCTGTATGTGGTAATTTAGCAGGTGCTTTATATGGGATTGATGAAGTCCCAAAGAATTGGATCAGTCACTTGGAATGCCTGGATTTATTAAAGAAAATGGCACACTGTTTGTATGCATATAATAATGATATGGCATAAAATCATTATAAAAATCGATAACAGGGAACGTTTTATGTATTACATATGATAAAGCGTTCCCTGTTATTTTGTATTGACAAATATAATGGTAAGATATAACATTTATATGTAAGCTTATTTCGGAACATCGTTGCATATATAGCAACTGAAATTTGCTTTTAGAAGGAGGGAGACGTGTGATAGGTTCTATTGATCGGGCTCTGCAAATTTTTCAACTTTTTCAACAAGAAAAAAAAGAATTAAGTGTTACACAAATTAGTAAAAAAATGTGTATTCATAAAAGTACCGTTTGTCGTACGCTGGAAACCTTGGAAAGCAGAGGTTTTGTCCGACAGAATCAAGAGACAGGAAAGTATTGGCTGGGTTTATCGATATACGCATTAGGAATGTTGTTTCGTCAGCAGGAGCCTTTGCAAAAACTAGCATATCCGTATGCTAAGGCACTAGCTGAAAGATTTAACGAGGGCGTTCATATTACCGTTTTACAACGGAACGGCGGGCCGTATCCGCAGCATATTGTTTTAGAAAAAATTCAATCGCAGCAGGTGCTAAATTTAGCTCCTCCTGTTGGTTCTGTCAGCCCCAGTTATTGTTCGGCCTCAGGAAAGTGTCTTATGGCATATGCTGATGACGCTTTTTTACGGCAATATGAAAACTGCATACTGCCACGTTTTACGGAACATACAGTGACTGATTGGAATCTGCTGCGGCAGGAATTGTCTCAAATCCACACGGATGGATATGCTGTAGATAGAGAGGAATTAGAAATAGGTCTTACCTGTATAGCGGCACCTATTTTTGGAGAAAATCATGAAATTACAGCGGCGATTAGTTTATCTGGACCAGTAACTAGGATATCGGAACGGGAATTGCCGGAGATTATTGCGGCTGTGAAAGAAACGGCGGAAGAAATTTCACATATTGTGTAAGCAAAGTGATTTTTCTGCTACAAAAAGGGAACACTGTTGCACATACAGCAACAATATACAATAACATATATTTAAAGAAATGAGGGATACAGATGAAAAAATTGTTGTCAGGAAATGAAGGAGTTGCTCGCGGTGCATATGAAGCCGGAGTGGTCTATGCAGCTGCCTATCCAGGAACGCCTAGTACTGAAATCTTGGAAAATATTGGCAAGTATAAGGGCGATATTATAGCTGAATGGGCTCCGAATGAAAAAGTCGCTGTTGAAAGCGCTATTGGAGCTTCTTTAGCGGGAGGGAGAGCGCTTTCGGCTATGAAAATGGTTGGACTTAATGTTGCAGCAGATCCCTTTTTTAGTTATGCATATGCAGGTGTAAATGGAGGATTAATTATTGTGGATGCAGATGATCCGGGACTTCATTCTTCACAAAATGAACAAGATAACCGTCATTTTGCCGTAGCGGCTAAAGTGGCGATGGTTGAACCGAGTGATAGTCAAGAAGCTAAAGATATGGTCAAAACTGCATTGGAAATAAGTGAAAAATTCGATACCCCAGTGTTATTTCGGATGACGACACGTGTATGTCATAGTAAAAGCTTAGTAGAATTTAAGGAACGGGAAGAACGGGAAAAAAAACCATATGTGAAAAATTTTGCTAAGTACTCGCTTATTCCGGCACATGCAAAAAAATTGCATTATGTCGTAGAAGACCGTTTAAAGAAATTAGCGTCGTATTCTGAACAGACACCATTAAATTATATAGAATGGAATGATAAGCATATAGGAGTTATCACCTCTGGCATTTCTTTTCAATATGCCAAAGAAGTTTTTGGGGATAAGGCCTCCTATCTGAAATTGGGCTTTACCAATCCGCTGCCTATAGAAAAAATCAAAACATTTGCTAAAGCAGTGGGGACGTTATATGTCATTGAAGAGCTAGATCCTTTTTTGGAAATACAAATCAAAGCGGCGGGAATTCATTGTATTGGGAAAGATAAAATACCTGGAATTGAAGAATTAAATCCTGATATTGTGGCTAAAACCCTTTTGGGAGAAGTGCGTTCTACCATTTCTTATGATACAGACAAAGTAATTGGACGTCCGCCCACATTATGTGCAGGTTGTCCACATCGCGGATTTTTTTACGCTTTAAGTAAAAAGAAAAACGTTATGATGACGGGTGATATCGGTTGTTATGGATTGGGCGGATCTGAACCGCTTAATGCTCAAGATACCTGTATTTGCATGGGATCGAGTATTAGTACGGCTCATGGGGCAAAAAAAGTGTTTGAAAAGTATAATGATTCTATGCGTGTTGTTGCAGTCCTTGGCGATTCCACTTTTTTCCATACAGGAATGAACAGCTTACTGCAGGCAGTATATAACAATAGCAAAATTGTTACTGTTATTTTGGATAATCGTATTACGGGGATGACAGGACATCAGGATAATCCAGGTTCGGGATATACCTTGCAGGGGGATAAATCAAATGTTACAGATTTGCCATTACTGGTAAAAGCGTTAGGAATTAAATATGTTCGAACGGTCAATCCGCTCCATTTAAAAGAAGTTGATGATGCGCTGGAATGGGCGATGTCACTTGAGGGGCCGTCAGTTATTATTACTCGGTGGCCGTGTGTTTTGAAAAAGCATACACCTGAAGATCTTGCTGAGTTTGGACATTATAAAGGAACTTGCCGGGTAGATACAGAGAAGTGCATTGGCTGTCGTAAGTGTACGACGACGGGATGTCCGGCACTTATTTATAAAAAAGAAGATAAGAAAGTCAATATTGATGATGTACAATGTGATGGGTGTACCGTGTGCGCACAGGTGTGTCCGGTGCAAGCCATAGAAAGGATCGGTGAATAATCATGACAGATGTAAAAAATATTTTATTGGTAGGTGTAGGTGGGCAGGGAACTATTCTTGCCAGTTCTATCTTGTCAAGTGGATTGATTACTGCTGGTTATGATGTGAAAATGTCAGAAATACATGGCATGAGCCAGAGGGGAGGTAGTGTTAGTACGCAGGTGCGATTTGGAAAAAAAGTCTTTTCACCGATTATTGGAAAAGGAGAAGCCGATGTGCTGGTAGCTTTTGAACAAATGGAAGGATTGCGATATCTCGGACATCTTCGGCCGGAGGGAAAAATAGTTGTCAATGATTATCAAATTCCTTCAGCACCTATTCTCATGGGAGCATGTGATTATCCATCACATATCATTGAGGAAATTATATCTCATGCAGATGCTGCTGTAATCAAAGCAGGAGATATTGCCCGTAATCTTGGCAATCCGAAATGTATGAATGTTGTTCTTTTTGGGGCCCTTGTTAAAGCAATGGGACTCATGCATATTGATTGGGAACAAGCTATACGTGATAATGTAAAACCAAAAACTATTGATGTTAATATTCGGGCATATCATGCAGGGCTTGAAGCATAGGGGAAACAAAGACATGAATTATATGAAGGAATATGAAAAAAAGTTAAAGACTCCGGAAAAAGCCGTTAAGATTGTCCAAGATGGAGACTGGGTTGATTATTGTGCTGGAGCAGCATTTCCGGAACTTTTAGATGCAGCATTAGCCGCTCGGAAAGGAGAACTCCATGATGTAAATGTGCGGGGAAATCTAGAGGTAAAACCGGTAAAAGTAGCAGAACAAGATCCCGAGAATATATCGTTTACATATAATACGTGGCATTGTTCAGGATATGGACGGCACTATATTGACAGAGGAGGAGCTTTTTTTTCACCTATGTTGTTTCGCAACTGCGGTTCTTATTATACCCGTGGACTAGCTAACGTGGATGTTGTCATGATTACAGCAGCTCCTATGGATAAAAACGGCAACTTCAGTTTTGGACTTAATAACTGCGCTACGCAGGAAATCATTGATAAGGCTGCACATGTTATTTTGGAAGTAAATCCTAACATGCCGGTCATTTATGGTCTTGCTTGTGATCATATTCATATTTCAAAGGTGGACTGCATTGTAGAAAGCAACGTTCCGGTTGGGGTAGTGCCTAGTTCTACCGCAACGGATATTGATAAAAAAATTGCAGCTTATATTTTTCCTTATTTGCAAAACGGTATGACGTTACAATTAGGAATTGGAGGGACGCCCAATGCATTAGGTGATTTAATTGCACGTTCCGAACTGAAAGATTTGGGAATGCATGCTGAATTTATGAGTGATGGGTATTTGAGCTTGTATCAAGCAGGTAAAATTACTAATCAAAAAAAAGAACTGCAGCGTGGTAAAGGTGTTTTTTCGACATGTGCCGGATCTCGAGAACTGTATGATTATATGGATCATAATATGGATATAATGTCGGCACCTATGAGCTATGTCAATGACCCTTATATTATTGGCCAGTTTAAGAATTTTGTTTCGATTAATGGCTGTATTGCAGTGGATTTATATGGTCAGGTATGTTCTGAATCAGCCGGAACGAGGCAGATCAGTGGTACCGGAGGACAACTGGATTTTGTGACTGGAACATATTTATCCGAACATGGACAAGCTTTTTTAGCTATGAGCTCTGCTTTCTTTGATACAAAAGGACACATTCATTCTCGCATTTTACCAAGGTTTACAGCTGGAGATATTATTACTACGCCGCGGACACAGGCGCCATGCATTGTAACAGAATATGGGGTTGCTGCTCTTACAGGAAAGACTACTTGGCAAAGAGCAGAGGCACTTATTTCTATTGCTCATCCTGCATTTCGGGAAACATTGATAGATGCAGCAGAAAAACAAAAAATATGGCGGCGTTCTAATCATAGGTAAATAATAAATAGTATGTGTTATGTTCTGGAAAGTACGTATAAAAATTGAAATTATTTTATTAAAATGGTAGAAGGTGTCATTTAAATAGGTGTAAATGCTATCAATTTTTTGTTAAAAATGATAATTGTCGTTCTTTTTAATTAAAAAAAGAAAAAGTATCACGTTGTTGTGAATTTTTATTGTGATAAAGTTCACTTTTAGGAATGCTGATTATGTGTTTGACGAAATAACTTTTTATGGTAGAATAGGATTGATATATAAGAATCTTTTATTTTGCCATCCTGGCAGTATTGTAACTGGTTTCTTTTTTCCATGCAGAATGACAAAGGGGAAGCGGAATAAAGATGTAAAAAAGATATGAGGCGATTGAAATGATAGATATTCAAAAGATCCGTTCAACGGATCCACTTCAGTTAAGACATCCTTATAAAACTCGTGAAGGCGGCGCAACGGTCACCGTATTTGTTCCGTATAATTGCAATAACCACTGCCCCTTTTGCATCAATAAGGAAGAGTATAATAATATGGATGGCTTTTCAGTAGAGAAAATTTGTGACAGTATCAAACTTATGGATAAGATTACTCCTTATTGTGATTTTGTATTTACAGGAGGAGAACCTTTTGCCAATTTGGAATCTTTGCAGAAAATGCTGGATATCATTCCGCATACACATAAAATATACATTAATACGACACTTCCTGTATCACAGTTTCAGTCGGAGGAAGATATAATAACCTTTACACGAAGGAACAAAAATAAAATTACATGTATTAATGTGTCAAGGCACATGCAGCATTATGTTCAAGAATCGAATGATCGGCTTTTGGGAAGATTGGCGGTTCCCTTTCGTATTAATTGCGTATTATATAAAAATTATCCGGTTACTGGAATTGTTCCGTATTTAGAACGATTTCATGAGATTCCCGGGGCATCTATCCAATTTCGCTTTGATTATACAGAAACTACGCCGGACAATCTTTATGAAGAAAAAAATGATAAAATTTTGCGGGATTTAAAACGCATTGCCCGATATATCGGGTTAGATGGATGTCGTATGCGATGTGGATTTCATTTTGATTATAAGGGGATGGAAATGACGTATCATAAGACGCTTCCCTATAGTACTATAATCGAACGAGACGAACGTAACGAGGTGACGTATGCCATACTTTATGATATTTTAATTAAGCAAAATGGCGATATTCATTCTGATTGGGATGGAACGATGCTCGATGTTTCGGCATATGAATATGTGTCCTATGAGCCTTACGATTTAAAATGGCTGCAGCGTTGTGAAGTATCGGGCATGTTTGCTCACAAAGTATGTGCTGCTTTATAAAAAATGATAAACCAGACCTCCAAAATGATACGTTCCCCTTGTGGTAGACAGTTGAAACAATAAAACTGTCTACCACAAGAGGAGCTTATCAAAGAGTGTCTGGTTTTTTATTTTAATCAATCAAGAAAATAAATAAATATAAAACACCACGTGTATTATTACAGTGGACAAATGATGAAAATATCGTAAATTTTTAATCCGTTTTTAATCTATAAAATAAATGGATATGATACAATACATGGAGAACCGTATTTGAAATGAGGTGACACCTTGGCCATTACAGTACTATTTGGAAAAGCTGGGAGCGGAAAAACAGCATACTGTTTTTCACAAATAAGAAATTGGGCCGCTTACGGCGGCAAAGCATTATTACTTGTGCCAGATCAGGGAACCTATGGTATGGAAAGACGGTTTGCTGAAACTATGCCAGAAAAAGGTTTTGCAGGTATACAAATTTTAGGATTTTCCCGGCTGGCCTATCGTGTGTTTACGGAACGGGGGAAAGAGCGACAGTCTCTTTCGGAATTAGCACGAAAAATAGTGTTGCAGCGTTTGCTGCATAAATATGAAAAACAGTTCACCCTATTGCGAATGGCTTCACGACAATCCAATTTTGCCGATATGGTTGGTCAGTTTATTTGGGAGTGCCGATCATTTTGCATTAGTGCTGCCGATTTGCGAAATGCAGCGGCTGCTTTAGATAATCAGACATTAGCCCGTAAATTGCAAGACGCAGCTGTTCTTTATGAAGGCTATTGTGATTTTCTTACAGAACGTTTTGGTGATGCCGATGATACAATGACGTTATTAATCAGAGAACTTCCGCATTATTCTTTTTTACAGAATGCGCATATTTGGATTGATGGATTTCATTGGTTTACGCCGCAGCAAATGCAGGTAATTAAAGTGTTGGGGGAAACCGCTGCTGAACTAACGATTACGCTGACGACAGATCCGGAGCATGTAGCGGAACAGCAGCGTGAAACCGCGCTGTTTCACCGATCCTATGAAGTCTATTGTCAATTGCGGGAGTTGTTTCCGGGACTGAAAATACAGGCAATTACTCATAATGATAACAAAAGGACAGACGTATTTATCAATAATTTTTTTCAAATTGTGCCTAGAAAACAGGAACAACCTGTTGAAAATGTGCATGTCATAGAATGTTCAAATTATGAAGTGGAAATAGATACTGTTGCCCGTCGTATTCTAGAGCTTTGCCGCCAGGGATTTAGATACCGGGATATGCTTATATTGTCCCGAAGCAGCGATTTATATACTCACATTGCAGAACGCGTATTTTGCAAATACCACATTCCCTGTTTCAGTGATTACAGGCGTCCCATGACAGAACATCCGGTAACGGAAGCTATTATAGCAGTTCTTGATGTCTTAAAATCTCATTGGGCATATGAACCCTTATTTCGTTTGTTAAAAACAGATTTACTTCCGTTAAACCGGCATGATGTAGATACGTTGGAAAATTATTGTCTGGCTCATGGAATACAAGGATATCATTGGCTTCAAAATAAAAACTGGACATATTATACAAGGCATTTTATTGATGATAAAGTGATACACAGTAGGAATGAAATGGAGTATTTGGCACATATCAATGAAATTCGTCATGTAATATATGAATTGGTAAATCCGTTATATGCAGCTTCTCAGGAATTACATACACTGCAACAGTGGTGTACCCTTTTATATCAATGGCTGCAGCATTCTGGCATTATAGAGACATTGCGCAGATGGAAACAAAGCGATGATATGCAAGGACATGCAATAGAAAGTAAAGAACATGAGCAAGTTTTCAAACAAATATTGGAGCTTCTTCAGGAATTAGTCGAACTGTGTGGGGATGATACGGTTGATTTAGAAGAATTTTCACAGATGATTGCAGACGGACTGGACAGCCTTACGTTCAGTATTATTCCCCCTACCTTGGATCACGTGACAATTACGTCTGTAGAACGCGGATATATGATGCAATCTAAGATTGTATTTGTGTGTGGTGTCAATGACGGAATTTTTCCAAAGCGCAGCAGTGATGAGAATTTGCTTACTGATAATGAACGAAAAGAGCTGGGTGCGCTGGGAATTGTCTTGGGTCCCGGAAGTCGTTTTCGGTCCTTTCAGGAACGATTTTTATTTTATATTGCTGTAACTAGAGCAACAGAACAAATTTATCTTTCGTATGCATTAGCTGATGAAGAGGGCGCTGTATTGGAAGCCTCTACTTGGATTCATCAAATGGTTGATCAGGGGTATGTGGTTCCCGGAAAAATGGAAAATGGCAGTATCCCTGCTGGCAGAGAATCTGAGTATATAGTGTCTTTGCCCGTGGCACTACGGTATTTGCCGGTTATGCTGCGGCCTGCGGCAGAGGGAAAATCCGTTGCTGATTTATGGTGGGCGCTATACGACTGGTCTTATGGACATGGCTGGCGCGAACAAACAGTACATGCTGTACAAGGGTTGTTTCATAAAAATGTACCGCAGCCGCTGCCGTTGGATTTAGTGCGCAGATTGTATGCTCCACAAGGGAAATTACGTGGATCTGTGACTAAGTTTGAGCGGTATCGCAGCTGTCCTTTCGCATATTTTTCTCAATATGGACTTGGTTTGGAAGAACGCCCCGTTTATCGTTTTGCAGCACCGGACTTAGGTATGTTGGTACACGGTGCGCTGCGTCTTATGGGATCAGAATTATTAGCTCGAGGATGTCAATGGCGGGATGTGGAAGAAAAAGAAATAGCGGGAATGTGTCGACAGGCTACGGAACGATTAGCTCCGAATATTCAGCATGATATTCTTATGACTAATGCGTATTTTGAACAGATTAAAGAACGTCTGATAAAAACACTAATCAGAACTGTCAAGCGATTGTGTTCCTTTAGTCAAGCATCACGATTCCAAATGGCGGCATTGGAAAAATCTTTTGGCTGTGAAAAGGATGAATGGCAGCCTTTACGTTTTATGTTAGAAAATGGGATGGAAGTTATTGTAACGGGACAAATTGACAGAGTTGATATACTACATGAAGATGGGCGTGATTTTATTGTTGTGATTGATTATAAGTCAGGAACAAAGAAGATAGATTTGACGCAAGTCTACTTTGGATTGGAATTACAACTTTTAACGTATATGTACATTGCATTGCTTAACTTGGATAGTGATGCTGTTCCGGCAGCAATTCTTTACTGCTACGTCCGAGATGATAAGACTTTTTTAAATCGTCCAGTGACGGAAGAAGAGAAGGAAGAACTATATAACAAGCGCAGCAAGCTGAATGGATGTTATTTAAAAGATAGTCAAGTTATGCAGAAATTGGATACTTCTATGGAGGGCATTTCACAGTATTTGAATTTGCGTTTGAAAAAGGATGGGACATTAAGCACGCAGTCGGTGAATGTTTACAGTGAAGAAACATGGCAGGCATTATTGCTGCTTACATCGGATAGAATTCGTGCCATTGCGGAATGCATTGCTAAAGGAGATATTTCCATCCGGCCTATTCTACTGTCGCAGAGAACTTCTTGTCAATATTGTCCTTATGCAGCGGTTTGTTCTTTTGATCCAAAGTTGAAGGAAAACAAATATGCAGCAGAACAAAAACGTAAGGCTGTTGAAATTATTAAAGAAATTGAAGAAGGAGGAGCTGCGCATGGCTTGGACTAAAGAACAGTGGGAAGCTATTAACAGCAGAGGGCAGACATTGTTATTATCAGCGGCCGCAGGTTCTGGAAAAACGGCGGTTTTAGTAGAACGTATAATCCGACGGCTTCTTGATAAACGAGATCCTTTAGATATTACGGAATTACTTGTTGTGACTTTTACAAAGGCCGCTGCCTCTGAAATGCGAGAACGTGTTGCTGCTGTATTAACGCAAGCTTTGGCTGAGCATAATGATCCAGTGGTGGAACGGCAGTTGGCGCTATTGCCATCGGCTCATATTTCTACACTCCATTCTTTCTGTCAAACGGTAATCCGTCGATATTTTTATACTATTGATATAGATCCTAATTTTTCTGTTGCAGGAGAAGAAGAATTAAATTTATTGCGCAACAATGTAATGGAAACAGTATTTCTTTCTTATTATGAAAATGAAAATAAGGCTGTTTTGTTATATCCGCTTGCTGATATGTTTGGCAATGACCGCGGTGACGACATATTGATGCATGTAGTGGAACATGTTTATGATTATTCGCGAAGTTTGCCTTGGCCGGCCGATTGGCTTGAACATGCGGTGCAGGACTATGATATTCCTTGTGATGCCAGCATTGACGACATGCGGTGGTGTCGTCCGATTATGCAGCATATACAAGCTGTATTGCAAGAACAATTTCTGATGTACGAAGGAATATTACATGATATTGGCAGTTTACCAGCCTTTCAAAGCGTCCGGGGACAGTTGGAACAGGAACGAGATATGATACAGAAGGCTGAAAAATGCAGATATTGGCAGGAAATGGCGGCAGCTGTGACGAGTATTTCCTTTGAACGGCTTAAAAGTTTACGGGGACTTTCGGAAGAAGATAAAAAACAGTGGCAACTTTGCAAGGATCGGCGGGCCGAGGTAAAGAAGCAAATTAAAGAGGAATTACAGGCATCGTATTTTTCAATTACAGCAGAGGATTGGCTGCAAGGAATGAGGAACATGTATCCTGTGATGAAAGGATTGGCGGCGCTTACTGTTGATTTTTCAAAAGCATACAGTCTTGCAAAAAAAGAAAAAGGCTGGATTGATTTTAGTGATTTAGAGCATTTTTGTCTGCAGATATTACTATCTGTGCAATCACGACCAGGATATCCAGTACGTTCAGCCGCGGCAGAAGAACTTAGGCATACTTTTCGAGAAGTCCTAATTGATGAATATCAGGATACGAATGGAGTACAAGAACTTATTACAAAACTAGTGTCTTGTGATGATAATCGTTTTATGGTAGGAGATATTAAGCAGAGTATATATCGGTTCAGATTGGCTGATCCGATGTTATTTTTACATAAGTATAACACCTTTAGCAGAGAAAAAGGGGCTATACAGCGCTGTATTGATTTATCAAAGAATTTTCGAAGTGCACCTAATATTCTTGCAGCAGTCAATGAAGTCTTTTCTCGAGCAATGACAGAAGATGCGGCAGGAATGGGATATGGAGAGCATGAAAAACTGTATGCTGGTCGTTCTGTTGCTGATGACAGCCGGTGGATCGGCGGACCTGTTGAAATTCATCTTTTAGATACTGCAGGGCAGGAACATATTACAGATACGCTGGATGAGGACGAAGGAATCAAAGCGGCAGAGGCAGGAGATGCTGATTTGACAGCATTTGAGCAAGAATGTCTGGTTGTTGTGAACCGCCTGCAGGAACTAAAAGCAAGTGAGAAGTTTGTTGCTCGTAAAGATGGGACGATGGAACCATTGTCTTGGCGGCATATAGTTATTTTAATGCGGTCTATGGCCGGTAAAGCAGATGCTATGCTCAAGGCTTTGCAAACTGCGGGGATTCCTTCCTATGCAGAGCAAAATGGCGGCTATTTTGCTGCAGTTGAAGTACAGACAATGTTATCTTTGCTGCAGTGTATTGATAATCCGGAACAAGATTTGGCCATGGCGGCAGTACTGCGTTCTCCTATCGTAAACATGAGTGAAGTTTCATTGGCTCAGCTGCGATTGAGTGGTTCAGATACATTATGGCAGAATTTGACACTATATATAGAACATGTATCTGATGAGGCAGAACGTAATAAATTACAGAGTTTTCGCGAGCATATGGAAGAATGGCGAACTTTTAGCCGCCGTACCGGAGTAGCGGATTTGCTTCAACGCCTTTATACAGATACTGCTTATTTTCAATATGTCGGCGGTATGACGGACGGAATTTCCCGACAAGCCAATTTGCAGGCATTATATGATCGTGCTAGACAATATGAAGTGGCTGGGTACCGAGGCTTATTCCGATATTTAAAACTAATAGATAAAATGCGTGACGATAAACTTGATCTAGCGCCTGCTAAAGTTCTTGGTGAGGGAGAAGATGTTGTACGCGTTATGAGTATCCATAAAAGCAAAGGGTTAGAATTTCCTGTTGTTATTATTGCTGATATGGGGAAAAATTTTAATCGGCAGGATATGCAGTCTCCTATTCTTTTTCACAATATACAGGGAATCGGCTTAAAACAATATGACCCAGAATGGCGCATGTTTTATCCTACATTTATTTGGAATGGGATTCGAACACAATTGGACTGGGAAGGCAAGGCAGAAGAGCAACGGATATTGTATGTAGCAATGACAAGAGCCAGAGATAAATTAATCTTGATCGGTCATAGCAGTTCGATAATGGGGAAATGGCAGCGGTGGGTGTCAGATATAAATCCGAGCCGGGCTGTTTCGTATCTTGATTGGGTCATGCCGATTATAGCGATGCGTAAAGAGTGTACTTCTTTAGAATCTGCTATGCAAGATGGACGGGATGCAGTATGTAATAGCGGATTATGGCAACTATTTCTTCATCACCAGACTTCGGGTTTTGAAGAAATAGAAAACAAGGATGTCGATGTACGGCTGCAACTATTACACCAAAATAAATTAACACATACGATGGTACCTGAATGGATGAAAATGCAATTGTCATGGCAGTATGAATATCCACTGGCAGTACAGACTCCGGCAAAGTTTTCTGTATCTGAAATTAAACGTCGCATGCATAGCGGACAGCAGATAATACGTTTGGAGGAAGATGAACTTGCTGTTACAGGCAGCGCAGTCACCACTCCAGAGGAGGATGTGTTTACACAACTGCCGCTGTGGTTAAGTGAGGAAGAAGCTGTCATTACAGGGACACAGCGTGGCACTGTACTTCATAAAGTTATGCAATATGTAACGGTAAGTCCTGCCATGACGGCGGGATCACTGCACGAAGCATTGGCAGACTGGGAAAGCAAAGGAATATTTACTGATGACGAAGTACAGTTGGTATATATGCCGGCTATATTACATTTCTGTCAATCGGATTTAGGAAGACGGATGGCAAGTGCTTCCATTTTGTATCGGGAATATCCTTTTACTGTTCTCTTTGAAGGGGGTGGGGTGCTTCCGTCTGTGGAAAAAGGAGATCATATTTTAGTGCAGGGTGTTATTGATTGTTTGTTTAAAGATGAACGAGGATGGGTGTTGGTTGATTATAAAACAGATCATCTCGATTCGGATGAAGAATTTTACAGCCGATATAAAATCCAATTAAATTTATATAAGCGAGCTATCGAACAAATTTTTGCAGAACCTGTTTCAGCCGTATATGTGTATAGTTTTTATTTACAGCGAATTATTGACTTTTAAAGGAGGATATATGAGCGTTTTTGATATTGTGGGACCGGTTATGATTGGTCCATCTAGTTCACATACGGCGGGAGCCGCACGTATTGGCCTCATGGCCAGAAAAATATTAAAGGATGAACCAATCCGGGCAGATATAACTGTTTATGGTTCTTTTGCTAAAACATACAAGGGACATGGTACAGATAAGGCGTTGGTTGCAGGGTTGCTGGGATTTTCCGCTGATGATATCCGGCTTCGTTCTTCTTTTGAAATTGCGAAGGAGGAGGGAATGACAGTTACGCTTACACGTTCGGAAGAGGAAACAGATCATCCTAATACGGTACGTATTAAAATGGAAGGAAAGACAGGAACTGTGATGGAGATTGTCGGTGTATCTCTAGGCGGCGGTCGTATTGAAATTCGGGAAATAAATGGTTTTTATGTTGAAATTACAGGTGAAGAATATACCCTTCTTACCTTCCACCATGATCAGCCTGGAATTATTGCTAAAGTAACGACGATTATGGCGCTTGGAGCGATTAATGTATCAACTATGAAGGTGTTTCGCAGCGCAAAAAATGCAAATGCAGTCATGATTATATGTACAGATAGTCCGATACCTTCTGATTTGGAAACGGAAATCTGTAATATTTCTGCTATTCAATCGGTTATTGCGTTATCACCATTATAGGAGGTTATTTATCATGAATACATATGAATATAAATCGTTGGCAGAGTTGTTGAATTTGACTGATAGATATACCTTACCCTTATCAAAAGTAGTTATGCTGCGTGAAATGGAAGAGTCAGAAAAGCCAGAATCTACTGTATTAGATATTATGGACAAGCGTATCGATGTGTTTTATGAATCTATTCAAACGGGATTAAATGATACCACTCAATCTGTAAGCGGACTTGTAGGAGGAGATGCGGCACGTTTGGCAGCGGCAGCTTCCGTATTGTTGGGAGATGTATCAAGACGAGCGGCAGTATATGCATTGGCAATTAATGAGGCGAACGCGAAAATGTTTCGAATTGTAGCTTGTCCGACTGCGGGATCTTGCGGTATTGTCCCAGCGGTCATTTTAGCTGTGGCAGAAGAGAAAAAATATGAAAGACAGTCTTGCATTCAGGCGTTTTTTACAGCGGCTGGAATTGGGGCTGTTATAGCACGGAATGCGTGTGTTGCAGGAGCTGTTGGTGGCTGTCAGGCAGAATGTGGCACTGCTGCTGCGATGGCGGCGGCAGCGGTTGTGGAATTATGTGGAGGAACACCCGTTCAAGCAGTTCAAGCAGCAACATTATGTTTGAAAAATGTGTTAGGATTAGTTTGTGATCCGGTAGCTGGATTGGTAGAGGTTCCTTGTGTTAAACGTAATGGTTTTTTTGCTGTTCATGCTTTAACTGCTGCTGAAATGGCATTAGCGGGAATCGTCAGTGTTATCCCCCCGGATGAAGTGGTTTCGGCAATGTATGAGATTGGAAGAGCTATGCCCGTTTCTTTAAAAGAAACATCAGAAGGAGGACTTGCCCGTACACCTACAGGAAAAGAAATTGCTGAACGGTTGGAAAAGGCGATGCGGGAACAATAAATAGAAAATATAGGTAACACTATTTAGACAAGAGTACAAATAAAAAACTCATATTGCTTCAAATGTAATACTACTTGAAGTAATATGAGTTTTTTTATTTGTACTCTAAATCCTGATTATTCCAATACATATATGAACGATGCGGTATGTATTCCTTGTACCACGGAATTAATATTGAGTTTGGATGCAAATATTTTTTTATTTTTCTGAGACAGCGGCGGCTAAATGAGCATGGGAGCTTTGAGAGATGCGGACTCTGTTTTTAGCGAATACTGGTTTTCCTTCCAGCCTACGTATAATGGCACGGCAGAGTGCCGCTGGTATAGGCGAATCCTTTGGCTGTTTGGCGAAGTTACAGACTAAATCACGTTCAAAGCTGCTAAGTTCAACGCATTTCGTTTTCATAGTGTCATCCCTTTGTTATTAAGTATACGATCTACGACAAGATATCATTTTTATACTATATCTTGTTATTAGTTTTAGCTATATTCTACTATAAATGTGATAACTTGGCAAGAAAAGTATAAGGACATTCTGTATCTGTAAATAAGAAAAAATGTATAAATAACATGTGAAAGATAAAAAGAAATTTAAAATTGAATTTATTTATTTTTACAATAAACGTTTTACAAGAAGCATATATGTATTGACATTCAACACAAAACCTGTATAATTGTCATCAACAATACATTTTCCCAAATGGTAATGACGGAAAAAAGTAGAGTTGCAATAGCTTCGCAGAGAGCCGGTGGTTGGTGTAAATCGGTAGGTGATGCAACCTGAAGTTCTTTCCTGAACCGCAAGGCTGAAGTAAGTAGGCCGAGCCGGCGTGGCTTTCGTTAACAGGCTATGAGTTGATCTGATTCGAGATTATTAGGGTGGTACCGCGGATTTATCCGTCCCTTAGGTATCACCCTTTTTTATTTGTCTCTATCATTTTTTGATGCTGTCAGATTATTAGGGTGGTACCGCGAGCTAAATCGTCCCTTTCAGGGGCGATTTTTTTTTTATACCGGAGTGTTTGGGGAAGTATTGACCATATCCACAACAGGAGGAAAAACATATGAATAGTTCGGCGATTATTGTAGGAGTATATATTTGTGTAATATTTTTGATTAGCGGGTATGCTAAAAGACGTGCTGCCGGAAAGGCCGAAAATTATATCTTAGCAGGCCGAAAGTTAACTACTCCCCTTATTATGGTATCAATTGTAGGCCTTGCCGTCGGCGGCGCATCCACAATTGGCGTCGCAGAACAAGCCTATAAGGCGGGAATCTCGGCCGGATGGTATACTTCTGCATGGGGTATAGGTGCCATCGTAATGGGACTTACTGTTGCTAAAAAGTATCGCCGTCTCAATATTACTACTATTCCGGAAATGTTAGAACGTTACTATGATACAAAAGGAATGACCGCGGGTATTTTTTGTCAGATATTAGTTCAGCTTGTCATTATGAGTATGCAATATGTTGCAGGCGGGACCATTTTATCAGCGCTTATGCCGGAAATTTTTACGCCTTTTACGGGCATGCTCATGAGTGCTATCGTATTTATTGGGGTAACGCTTATTGGGGGAATGTGGTCGGCTAGTATTTCTAATTTATTGAATGTGACATTGAAGTATGCGGGAATCATTATGGCAGCATTTATTGCAGTTCACCTGGCAGGTGGTATGGAACAAATTCAAATGCAGCTGCCGGAAGTTCATGGGCTTGACTTTGTTGCCGGAGTAGGTCCGATGACGATTATTACATGGATTGTTGTCCTAATTACCGTGAATATTTCATTGCAAAGCATTATTCAAATTTCTCTTGGTGCAAAAAGCGTCCATACTGCTCGAAAAGGGTTTATCATAGGGGGATTAATTATGCTTCCCATTGGTTTTGTCAGTGCGTTATTAGGGGTTATCGCTGCGGAAATGTATCCTAATATATCGGCTACCTTGGCGTTACCTAAGATGATTATGTCTCTGAATCCATGGCTGGCAGGTATTACACTGGCTGCTCTTTGGGCCGCTGATGTAAGCTGTGCTTGCAATTTGCTTTTGAGTTCGGCAACACTTTATTCACATGATATTCATAAGCGGTTTATTAATAAGAATATGTCAGAGAAATCATATATGCGTGTTACTCGTGCTTCTGTTTTTTTTCTGGGTTTGCTTACTCTGGGTTTTGCTATTACTATTAGCGGCATTATTTCTACGCTGATGGCGGGACTTAGCTTGATGGCTGCGTTTAGCGTCATTGTGCTTATGACACTTTATGCACCCAAACTATGTAGTCGTGAAAGTGCTTTTTATACTATTATTGCATCTATTATCGTATTAATTTGCTGGATGATGATTCCTTCTGTGCGAATTCTGCCACATGTTATTTATATGGAATGGATTGTTTGCGGGTGTGTTTTTTTAGGCACGAGTGCGTTGGCGCGTAATCCTATTAAAGAAGATGAAAATTTGCGTTTTGCCAAAGAAGAGGTAGTTGATACGGTACCGGCCAGCCATTAAACGAAAGTTGATATATTCGAGAAATTGAAAATGACGCCCCTATAAAGATGAAGTTCAATAGAGACGTCATTTTTTTATAAAAACATAATGTATAAAGATAACTCATAGGGGAATAAATGATAACTATAATAAAAATGTTAATTTAAAAGTACCTATCGTACAGTATGTTAACATAAAAGGGATGCAAAGCTATGATAAAATATTGTATTATTTTTTACAAAGTGGTATGATAAAATATATATAACATCGAATCGGATAACTAAAAAAAGGATGTGAGAATATGAAAAAAAAGTCGTTAGCATTGGCATTAGCATTGACTGCATGTGTGACTTCTTTTGCATTTGCTACTCCGCAAACCCAGTGGAATCAAGAAGAAACACAGATTGATCTTGGAACCTGGAATGTAAAAGCAAAAGGCGGTGGAGAATCATCCAGCAGTAAATGGAATATGAACGGCGGAGTAACGTATGGACTAAACAATCAATGGGCTGTACAATATGGGTATTATGGTTTGAAAACAAAAAATGATTGGACGACAGGTAATTCGCAGGAAATTAATGCAGTATATTCGTTTAACAAAAATTTTGCTTTTTATGGCGGCTGGAACCGTATTAAAAATTCAACAAATGTTGCTAGTGAATATAATGTTACAAACAATGTGCTTCAGGTAGGGGTTGTTGCTAAAACGCCTATAGGCAATAATTTTGATGTGTATGCCAAAGGAGCATTGGGAACAAAGAAGACATCCTTATGGGAAGCCGGAGTGGGGTATGCAGTATCTAAAGATTTAGATGTCAATGTGGGATACCGCCATCTTAACACGGAAGTTAACAGTGACAATAATATTACTTACAAAGGATTTATTGCAAATGTGTCATATCGTTTCGGTGGTGGTTCCACGGCCAAGAAGTAGAAGGTGGGTATACTTTATTTGACACGTAAGATAATAAGCATGTACTTTCAAGGTCTGCTATATACACTGAATCGCGACAGAATTGTTGCGTTTTCTGGGTATATAGCAGACCTTTGCTGTTTGTTGGATATCACTGTATTTTGAATCGTGAGGTATGATACAGAAAATAATATATTTCATATAAAGGGAGAAACGTATATGGATAAAAAAATATTTCTGTATATTGGGGTACATAATGAATCGCATTACATATGTTTATATAGATAGCATTATCGCCATGTTGTGTATATATTACGTATTTATTTCACAACCATATAATATTTATGTTACAATAAACTGTATATTTGGGAGAGGAGAATGTAGATGAGTTGGCGTATTGAACAAAAATTAGCGGAACGCCTTGCCGAGGAAACTGGATATTATAAATTTCCTTTTGGTTCTCGTCATACGATGGCGATTTGCTATCCCAATACGTATGAAGTAGGGATGAGTAATTTAGGAATGCAGATTATTTATCGTGAAGTTAATTGTCATGAAGGATGGCAGTGTGAACGTGCATTTGTTCCGGATAAGGAGATGGCTGCATGGTATGAAAAAGATCATACGCCATTGCTTACTATAGAAAACCAGCGGCCTCTTTGTGATTTTGAAATTATTGGATTATCTGTGAATTTTGAGATGGATTATTTTAATGTTCCTTATTTACTTACACAGGGCCGGGTTCCGCCTTTGGCGGCGGAGCGGTCGGAAACGGATCCGTTGATTATTATGGGAGGACCGGTGGCTTTTTTTAATCCAGAGCCTTTGACTCCGTTTGTGGATGTTTGCATTGTGGGTGAAGGAGAACGGGTAATTCATGATTTACTCAAAATATATACATTAATTAAAAAAGAAGGCGGTACGCGTCAGAATGTATTAGATGCATTGGCGGGTGTTCCCGGCCTTTATGTACCATCTTTCTATATACATGAATATGATGAACAAGGGAATCTTTGCCGCATTATACCGCAGAAAGGAGCTCCAGCCAGCGTTGCGCGGCAGTGGGAAGAATTAACAGAACCCGGAGAAACTGTTGTGTCGACACCGCATACAGCGTTTGGAGCCATGTATCTGATAGAAATTGCGCGTGGCTGCGGGCGTCATTGTCGTTTCTGCATGGCAGGATATTGCTATCGCCGACCGCGGGTACGGCCATTGTCATATATAAAAGAAGCTGTTCTGCGAGGTAAAACTTTAGGGAAAAAAATTGGTCTTATGGGAGCGGCTATTTCTGATTATCCCCAGATTGATGAACTTGTATCGTTTATCCGTTCAGAAGGCCTTTCTTTTTCATGTGCATCATTACGTGCTGATTCTATTACGCCTGCTATTGTAAAAGGTCTTGCCGAAAGCGGACAGAGAACCATCACCTTGGCTCCAGAAGCGGGCAGTAAACGCATGAGGGATGTCATCAATAAAGGAATTACCGATGAAGATTTATTTCGATCTATTGATTTAGCAACAGCCGCAGGTATTATGCATGTGCGATTATATATTATGATAGGACTTCCTTGGGAAGAAGATGAAGATATAGAGGCTATTGTTGATATGACGCAACGTGTTAGAGAGCATATGAAACGTATTGGCAATACAGGAAAAATAACACTTAGTATCAATCCTTTTATTCCTAAGCCTTGTACACCATTTCAATGGATGCCAATGGCTAATAAAAACGTTATTGAGCATCGATTGGATATTGTTAAAAAGGCATTTCACCGCGAACAGCAGATAGAATTGTTGATTGAGCCGCTGCGGCAATGTTATATACAAGGCGTGCTTTCGCGTGGAGATCGCCGTGTAGGTGAAGTAGTGGCGTTAGCCAGTCGTTACGGGGGTGTAAAAGGATGGAAGCGGGCTGTTAAAGAATATGGACTTGATGTTAAAAAATACTTATATGCGTCACGACCTCTTCACGCAGTATTACCTTGGCAGGTACTTGATATGGGACTTGCTCCCAACTATTTAACATATGAACTGGAACAGGCACAGAAAGGTGAATTTACTAAACCTTGCTGGGAAGGGTGTCGGCGTTGTCATGTTTGCGGAGGTATTAATGAGTACTAAATGGATTTCACACACAAATGGAATATGTTGGGAAGAAAGTGCACTTATGAATGTTGCTGGTTTTTGTCATGGAGTGACCGGACGTTCCGGGGGAGTCAGCATGAATGGATACGGTTCTTTGAACTTGGCGCTGCATGTTGGCGATAATGCCGATTATGTACGAGAAAATCGCCGCCGTCTTTGTAAGACGGCGGGATTTAGCCTTTCTCGTTTAACAACATCACAGCAGACACATGGAGATAATATTGTTGCAGTAGGTTTGACCGAAGCGGGCTGCGGTTCTGCGTCATATGAGGAAGCACTGCCTCATACAGATGCGCTGATGACTAATTTTCCGGGAATACCGCTTGCGTTGTTTGTTGCTGATTGTGTTCCGGTCATTTTATATGATCCGGTACATAAAGCGTGTGCGGTTATTCATGATGGATGGCGCGGTACAGCTGCCAAACTTGCTGCCAAGACTGTATTTGCTATGCGTATTGCCTATGGTACGCGACCTTCTGATATGCTGGCCTATATTGGTCCTTCTATTTCTTGGAAATATTTTGAAGTAGGACCTGCGACGGAGCAGGTATTTAACTCTATGGGAACGACTTTTTCTTCTTGTATTATTCAGAAAGATACAAAATGTTTTATTGATTTGTGGGCAGCTAATCGAATTATGCTGGAAGAAGCAGGAATTTGTCCGGAACATATAGACGTAACGGAAAATTGCGTGTATGATAATGAGGATAAATTTTTCTCGTATCGCCGTGATCAGGGAATAACTGGAAGAATGGCGGTATTTGCTAAGTTATGATAAAATGTACATGTTAATTCTTGGAAATTTTGTCTAATAATTATACTTTTCACTATATATAATAGAATAAATATAATGGATGTAGTATAATTAAATCAATTAGTGTACAAGACGGAGGGGATATTTTTTGATTAAGGAAAATGTGGCGGTTATAGAAAAACGGATTGCTGATGCCGCTGCCCGTGCCGGAAGAACAGATAAAATTATTTTAGTGGCTGTTACTAAAAATCATCCGCTGGAAAATGTAGAAGAAGCAGCAGCTTGCGGAATAACTGATGTAGGAGAAAATCGAGTTCAGGAAGCTATGGAAAAAATGGAACATTTTCACGGCTGTTTAAAGTGGCATTTGATTGGCCATTTACAAACCAATAAGGCTAAACATGCTGTTGCACATTTTGACTTGATTCATTCTGTGGATTCTGCGCACCTATTGAAGGCAGTCGATAAGGCGGCTGAAAATTTAGGGAAAGTACAGGATATTCTGCTACAGGTTAATGTGGCTAATGAAGAAAGTAAATTTGGTATGGAAGTAGACGCTTTTCCAGAAATAATAGAAATGGCTAAGGGACTGTCTCATGTGCGTGTTCAAGGGTTGATGTGTATTGCCCCTGATTATGAAAATGTAGAAGATGTACGGCCTGTATTTCGTATAGCACGGGCATTATATGAACATATGCAAACGAAGTTTCCTGCTGGACAGATTCAATATTTATCAATGGGCATGACCCATGATTTCGAAATAGCAATCGAAGAAGGCGCCAATATGGTTCGTGTAGGAACGGCAATATTTGGACCGCGCAATTACTAAGGAGGACATGACATGGGAGTAAAAAATTTTTGGAACAAATTAGTGGGTACTGTAGGCGGAGTCAATGAAGATGACGATGAATTTGAAACAGATGAAGCAGGATATGAGGATGAAGTGGCGCCGCGGCAGACGGCACAGCCATATCGTTCGTCCTCTTCTCTTAGTTCGGCACAGCAGGATAAACCGCTGAAGATGATGATTGTCGAACCGGAAACATTTGATGATGCACAGAACATTGCCGATTACTTGCGTGAACGCAAGCCGGTAGTTATTAATTTTGAAGCAACAGAACCGGATATTACCAAGCGTGTTGTTGATTTTGTAAGTGGTGCGACATATGCTGTAGATGGCAACATACAAAAAGTAGGGAAAGATATTTTCCTTTGCGTGCCCAGCAATGTAAGCGTTGATCGCGGTAAACATGAGTATGATGATTTTGCGTCGGCATTAACTTGGAAGAATCAAGACGGACAATAATCCGGCAAAGAGGTTTTTGAGTGAAGAATAGAGATAAAGTTATTAGATATTATAAAGGCAGCGATAATGGCGAATTAGCAGCACGACTGATTGATTTGGCAGATGCAGCTGCAGGAAAAGGCCGTCCGTTCGCTGTAAGCGAATTTGTTTCTCCGGGAGAGGTTCAAATAGCAGAAACGATTCAGGCACATATGCCATCCTTGACCATACGCACTTATGGTGGGTATCAGGGAGCGGAACGGGTAAAGATTGCATTTATCCGTGATGATTATGAGGGCTTGGTTGATTATGAAGTGACGGCATGCCGAATTATGTGGGATGCGCGGTACCGGCTGTTGGGACATCGAGATATTTTGGGAGCACTTATGGGTTTAGGAGTTGACCGGAAGCGCTTTGGGGATATTCTTGTGCAAGAAGATAATGCGATTTTGTTGGCAGATAGCCATCTGGTGCCTTATTTAAAGCAAAATTTTGATAAAATTGCGATGGTTTCTGTCCATGTTGAAGAAACATTGCTTGAGGAAATTGTACCCAAAGAAGAGAAAATTAAGGAAATCAGAACAACGGTTGCTTCTATGCGTTTGGATGCAATAGTTTCTTCCGGATTTGGCATTTCTCGGACTAAGGCTGCAGAGGCAATTAATGGAGAACGGGTTCAAATCAATTGGCAGTCAGCCAAAGGACCGGCGCAGATAGTTCAGGCGGGCGATGTTATTTCCTTGCGCGGACGAGGACGGATGGAAGTAGCGGCGGTAACCGGTCAGTCTCGTAAGGGACGTACAGGAGTTTTGTTGAAACGCTATATGTAATGATGTATAATATGCATGTATTTCATAATTACTTAGGAGGAAATCATACAATGCTCACACCAATGGATATTCATAATAAAGAATTTAAACGCGGTTTTCGTGGATACAGTGAAGAAGATGTAGATGCTTTCATGGATGATTTAGCAGGCGACTATGAAAAAGTCTATCGTGAATACTGTGAATTAAAAGAACGTAGTGAAAAGCTGCAAGATAAATTATCTCAATATGAGAAAATGGAATCTACGATGAACAGCACATTGATGTTGGCTCAGCAAACTGCTGAAAATGTAAAGGTATCTGCTCGTAAAGAAGCTGATTTGATTTTACAGGAAGCAGAAAATAAGAAAAAACAGATGTTGGATGAAACTACGTTTAATGTTCAGACGACCCAGAAGGATATGGACAAAATGAAAACGCAGGTTAATGCATTCCGGGCTAAAGTCAGGTCGATTCTTACCAGCCAGCTGCGGTTGTTGGATGATATGGTTCTTGAAGAAGAGGAAGTCCGGACAGAAACAGCTTCCAAGGAACCAGCTGTTGAAGAAAAAAAATAATTCCAACATATGCTCTCTTTCCGGTATGACAGAGGTTAAACCTGAGAGGGAGTATATTTTTTTAGGAGGAATAGGATGAAACGGAAGCTCATGATTTTTGTCAGTTTAATGATGATGATGGCGGGATCGGTTATGGCATATAATCCATATGCACCCAATCCATTTGATACGATGGAACGAACAAGCTGGGAATATAAAGCGGTTTACGATTTGACTAAAGCAGGGCTGACGGGTTCAGATATGAGCAAATTTTCTCCGGCATATTCATTGACTCGGTATGAAATGGCACAAATGGTAGCGGTTGCTATTCAAAATCGCCAGAAAGCTACAGCCGGACAAAAAGAAGAAATTGATAAATTACAGGATTCTTTTTCAGAAGATTTGGCATATGCTGCTGGAGGAAATAGTACAGCGTCTCATAATACACAACCGGCAGGACAGATTTTTGACTGGAGACAGGGGATAAAAACAAAATGAACGAAATAAAGATGGTAGCTATTGATTTGGATGATACGTTACTTCGCGACGACATTACAGTATCTGACCATACGGTTCATACAATAGGGCTGGCACGAAAAAAAGATGTTACTGTTGTTATTGCTACAGGACGGATGTTTTCTACAGCTCAGCCTTACGGAAAACAGTTGAAATTAGGCGACATACCTATGATGCTTTATTCAGGTGCTTTAATACAGACGGTAGATACGGGAACAATTTTATACCATTGTCCGATTGATTTGCAAGATGCGAATACACTTTTGATGTTAGCCAAAGAAAAACAGTGGTTTTTGCAAACATATATTGATGATGTAGTTCGGGTTCCTTATTATAATCATTATATTGAAAATTATGAAAATATTACAGGAACAAAAGCTCTCATAGCAGGGGAACGGTTTTATCATCCGGAGGGACGGCCTTCTAAAATGCTGGTTCATGGTACAATGCATGAGCTGGATCAAATAAAGAAAGAAATAGAGCTGACGATGCCAGGCGTATTTAAATTAATGCGGTCAAAAGAAACGATGTTGGAAATCGTACATGAAGGAATCAGCAAAGGAACGGGCCTTCGCCAATTATGCAGTATATTTCACATTCAGCCGGAAAATGTTATGGCTATCGGTAATTCTCAAAATGACATAGCTATGATGGAAACAGCAGGTTTCTCTGTTGCTGTAGCCAACGCTGAAAATGAAATACGGCAAGCGGCTGATTTTGTAACTACCTCCAATAATGATGACGGTGTTGCTGCCGCTATCGAGAAATTTATTTTGTGATGATATAAAGGAGGCAACTATGGAGCAGTTTCATCTTATTATTGTGACCGGAATGTCCGGAGCGGGTAAGACACATGTAGTACAAGTACTGGAAGATATTGGATATTTTTGTATTGATAATATACCGCCTGTTCTTATTCCAAAGTTTGCTGAATTGTGTATACAAGGCGGAGAAAGAGTGCGGCATGTAGCTCTTGTTGCTGATATTCGCGGCGGACAATTTTTTGATGCGATGAGTCAGTCGTTAAAAGAATTGAAAGAACAAGGTGTGTCTTATGAAATAGTGTTTCTTGAAGCGAATGACAGAGTATTGGTACGCCGTTATAAGGAAACGCGACGGGTGCATCCCTTGGCTCCGCATAATAGAATTAGTCAAGGAATAGCTGAAGAACGCCTTAAGCTTGCAGAGCTTCGTGAAGAGGCTGATTTTATTATTGATACGTCAAATATGAAACCTGGTGAGCTTAAGGAAGTATTGAAAAAGAAATTTGCTATTAGTGAACGGGGAAAAGGTCTTTCGGTAATGGTTGTTTCCTTTGGATTTAAACATGGCCTGCCTATTGATGCCGATATTGTAGAAGATGTTCGCTTTCTGCCCAATCCTTTTTATATTGAGGCATATCGGCATAAATCAGGTAGGGTGCCTGTTGTACGTGATTATATTGAAGGATTTCCTATTACGCAGACGTTTATGCGTAAATGGTTTGATATGGTCGATTTTCTTCTTCCTAACTATGAAAGAGAAGGAAAAAGTCAGTTAGTTATTGCAGTTGGATGCACGGGTGGTTTGCATCGCAGTGTTTGTATGGCAGAAGCTATGTATCGTCATTTAAAGAAAAACGGTATGGATGTTGCGATTGAACACCGTGATATTGAAAAAAATGATGTAGAGGAAGACGTTTCTGATGATGAGAAGCTTTGATGGAGGTGTAATTGATGCGATTATTTAGATGGTTGCATCCGGGTCTTCATATAAAACGATGGTTGTTTTTATTTGGTCTGGGTATGATGGCTACCAGCTTTGGTCTCGTCCTTACATTTAATTATCAGTGGCTTGGACAAATTGAAGAATGGGCTTTCCGGATGTTATATGAAGCAACGGGTCATTATAACTATACAGTGCTGGCTACCGTTGGCATTATCTGGCTGGTTATTGGAGTGTTTGTCATGGGATGGGCAACACGGCGCCTTATCCGTACGATGTTGGATGCTATTATGCCGAATGAATCTGAAAATATCAGTGATTTGATTCTTTCTAATATGAAATTATCCAAAGGGCCTAAAGTCGTTGTTATTGGAGGTGGTACAGGATTATCCATCATGCTGCGTGGGTTAAAGACCAAAACGTATAATTTGACGGCTGTTGTAACCGTTGCCGATGATGGCGGTTCATCCGGACGAATTCGTCAGGATCTTGATATTATTGCGCCTGGAGATTTGCGGAATTGTCTGGTGGCGTTAGCTGATAAAGAAGGTTTGATGGAAAAACTGTTTGCTCATCGTTTTGGTGGCTCGGGGGAATTAAACGGGCATAGTGTTGGAAATTTATTTATTGCAGCACTGATTGAAGTTTTGGGTGATGTTGAAGGGGCACTAGATGCTTCCAGTAAAATTTTGAAGGTGCGCGGCAAGGTTATTCCATCTTCTGCAGATAAAATTCTGCTTAATGCAGAAATGGTTGATGGTACCATTGTACAAGGGGAATCACGAATTCCGGATGTACATGGTAAAATCAAACGCGTTTTTACAACGCCGGAACATCCACGTGCCATACAATCTGCGGTAGAGGCAATTATAAAGGCAGATGCCATCGTTCTGGGACCAGGGAGTCTTTATACAAGTATTATGCCTAATTTGCTGGTTCCTGACATTGCCGCTGCCGTTCGTAACAGTAATGCTAAAAAAATATATATTTGCAATGTTATGACGCAGCCCGGTGAGACAGATGGATATTCTGTTGCAGATCATCTTAAAGCAATTAATCAGCACGCCGGTGCTAATATTATCGATTTTGTCCTTGCTAATAATGGTATTATTGAACCGGATATTTTGCAACACTATGCATTAGTGGGAGCCTATCCGGTGAAAATTGATAAAAAGCAGATTGAAGCTACCGGGGCTACGTTGATTCTTTCTGATTTAGTAGACAAAAAAACGGGAGCAACTCATGATGCAAAAAAGTTAGCGAATATGTTATTTGATTTAATCAATGCGCTGCGAACTGATTTGTCGCCGGAAATATTGCGTTATTATTTAAAACGGTATAACATGACACACACGAAAGGGTGACATTCGTGTCTTTTGCAGAAGAAGTAAAGAATGAAGCTGCTCATTATAAACCGGAAAATGCTGCCTGCCGATATGCGGAGTTAGCGGCGCTGCTTTGTATGGGCGGCTCGATTATTTTAGGTCCTAAACAAACGACTGGCATAGAATTCAGCACATCCAATAATGCTGTGGCACGCAAGGCATTATCTATGTGGATGCGTACTTTTTCAATACGTCCGGAAGTACTTGTGCGTCAGGGATTGAAACTGCGGAAAAAGAATATTTATATCCTGCGCGTGATTCCTTCACACGAAAGCACGCATATTCTCGAAGAACTATCGTTGTTTCCTCATGCTGGAGAATTTCATAATTTGCAGCTAAAAAAAACGGACTGTCGGCGTGCCTTTTTGAGAGGGGCTTTCTTAGGTGGAGGTTCGGTCAATCAACCAAATGGAGATTATCATTTAGAATTAGTTACAGGAAATGAAATTTTTGCCAAACGAATTCTCAAAATTATGCGGCATTTTCGATTACCCGCTAAAATTACTGACCGAAAAGGTGAGTATCTTGTCTATTTAAAAGAAGGAAATGGAGTTTCTTCTTTTTTGCAATATATTGGAGCGAATCAAGCTTATATGAAGTTTGAAAGTGTTCGAGTACTTAAAGATATGCGAAACAATGTGAATCGTATTGTCAATTGTGAAACAGCCAATCTGCAAAAGACGGTAGATGCTGCCATTCGACAGATTCAATATATTTATACCATCCAAGAGGCAGGACTATATGATCGGATGACTATGAAACTGCAAGAAGCAGCAAAGTTGCGGCTTGATCATCCGGAATCGTCATTGAGCGAATTGGCAGAATTTTCTGGATTAACTAAACCGGGACTTATGCACCGGTTTAAAAAAATTGCTGACATAGCTAAAACTATAGAAGGACAACGTAAAAATGAAAATTAAGAAAATTGTTAAATTTGCTGTAATAAGTATAGCAGCGGTTCTGCCGTTTTTTGTATCGGCATCAATGGTATCCGTAGGTCCGGATAATAGGGATGTCATGTTTCAAATTATTCATTCACCCATGTTGCCTGCTGCGATGACAGCCCCTAAAGAAACAGGTACGTTGCTTTTATCAGACAGTCCAGAGTATGCGACGGAAGATGGTGTTCTTTATACGGATTTAATGAAAGGGGATTGCCGTGTTTATTTTTATCATGTGAACCAAATGAATGGACCGCGAAAAATTGCGGTTATGGCATATAATCCATCAGATAAAGCGGCAATGATATATGTGAATCGCTGTCAGTTTTCCCGGCCCAGTGATGAATATTACCGTGTTGGTAAAGAACTATCTCTGATGTACTATGAAATGGTGCCAACAAGTAATAAGATACAAATTCCGCCCTTGTCCTATGCGGTTATTGGGCAGCGGATCAATGCTATTGCGATTCAGCCGGAAGATTTATATTCTGGAATTGTAGATATGACATTACCTGACATGCTGCAAATTTTTACAGTTATTATGCCATATGATGCGAATCCGGTCGATTTTATTAAGAAGTGTCGGTATTTAGATAGTGATGCGGTAAAATTGAGAGGCAGCTTTCATGGTATGAATCGAGAATTAGGATTAGTGACACCCTATTTACCAAGTGATGGAATCCGTTATATAACATTAGCTGATGGACATATAGATAGTTTTTTGAAAGGAAAAGATATTATTGATAATCGAAATTCCGAAAATGTTGGTAATTATGGTGTGGATTACAATGTTAATTTAAAAACAAAAGGAAAAGGGAAAATACATGTATATTTTAATCCGCAGGGGGGAGAATATGCAGGTGTTGTGGAAATGCTGTATCGTGATGATTGTAAATTGGTGGAAGTGCCACCGGCTGGCGTATACAGTATTGGCGGCAATGATGCTGATGCTATGCAATATATTGATTCTTTTGACGCAGGCACAGATGTAAATATTCATTTAATGCCTCCCGGGGCTGCCAATTTGCCTGTTCGTCTTATTATTGTTCCTGATAATAAAGTGCAGCAATTTATAGATCAAGTAAACGCAGATAAAATACGGCAGAAACAGCAGCAGATAGTTCCAAAGCATGCAGATTCCAATGAAACGTTAACTTCTGGTTATAGAAAAAAAGATAAAAGTGAAAAAGATACAGTGAAGACAGAATATATAGATATACAGATTGCTCCAGCAGAAACATCTCTTTCGTTTTCGGATAAGAATACTCGCGCAGGAGAATCCAATACCGGGATAAATTAAAAAATGAGTTGCTGCACATTTACTACGTGCAGCAACTCATTTTTTAATGATGCGCCTTTTAAACAAGTTCGCTTAATTTTTTTATGATACGGACAAACGGATATGCTTCAAAATCAGCAGCCGTTGTAGTACCCGTTGTGACGCCGGTAAAATCAACGTGACTGTTTTGGGCTGTCTGTGCATCGATAAGGCTATCCCCAATATATAATATATCTTGCGGAGAAAGACGGTACCGTTTTTGCACTAACTCAAGACCGTACGGTGCTGGTTTCGGAAAATCTACATCTTCGATACCAATAACAAAATCAACTAATTGTTCCAAATGTTCCATTTCGATTGTTTGATTAATGCGATGCCGTGTTTTTGTTGATACGATTCCACATAGTGCTCCTTGAACCTTGAGTTTCTTTAACGTGCTGCGGGTATCAGGAAATAAATGGGTATTTGGAGTCATGTATTTATCGGAATATCGAATTTTGTATAATCGGCATAATTCTAAAATATGAGACTTATCCGTTATGCCGGTTATAATGCTCATAGATTCCGTCATTGGCTTTCCGATGGTTTGACAAATTTTTTTACGGGAAACAGGAGGAAAGCCCTGCGCTTCCAATAACATTTCAAAGCACATGACGATACCTTGTTCAGAATTTACTAATGTGTAATCAAAATCAAACACGTAAGCTTTATACATTAATTAGCATCCTTCGGCGGTTCTTGACCGAACCATTTTTTGTATAATTTGGCGTATGTACCGTCTTTTTTCAATTCAGCGACAGCTTTGTTAACAGCTTCTAATGTTTCTGGATGATCTTTGCTAATAGCAAGTGCGGAACCACTGGAAAGAATAGGATCACCTACCATTTTCAGATCTTTGTCACCGCCTTGGGACAAATAATACATGGCAACGGCATTATCAATGACAACAGCATCGCAGCTTTTGCTTCCTAGTTCCAGCCAGCCTTGACTGTTGGCATCGTACTGTTTTACTTTAGCCCCTTTTTCCTGGGCTATATCAACAGGTTTAGTACCTACTTGAGCTCCTACGGTTTTGCCGGCTAAAGAATCCCAGCCAGTAATATCTGTATTATCTTTACGTACAACGATGACATAGCCACCGCGGAAATATACATCTGTGAATAGTACTTGTTTCTTGCGTTCAGGGGTGGCGTCCATGCCGGCAGCAATCATATCGATTTGGCCGCTTTTTAAAGCCGGAATCAACGCATCAAAGCCCATGCTTTTGATTTCAAGTTTTCGTCCCATTTTGTCGGCAATGGCTTGAGAAAAGTCCATGTCGAAACCTACATACTTATCATCCTGTGTAAATTCAAATGGCGGGAATGTCGGTTCCGTGCCGACAACAAAAGGTTTTGTGTCCTTTGCGCCATCTTTTTTATCACCTGTTGAAGAGCCGCAGCCGGCAATCATTGTCACTGCTGCCATAGATGCAGCGACAAAAGCGATACATTTTTTGTTCATTTCAAACATCTCCTAAAATATAATTTGTAAATATATAAGATATTAATATTATACATAAATACAATAATGAAAACAATAAAAAGAGAAAGTAATGATAATAAATATGTAAGAAAAAAATATTTTTTTCACATAACCTCTTGACGATATGCATTTCGAATGATATACTAATCAAGTCGTCGCGATGAGGGCAAAGAAACGAGGCTCCATCAAGGCTGACGAAAAAAGTCTCTTGACAAACGAAAGAGATTTTGATATACTAATTAAGCTGTCGGACGACAGCGATGACCTTTGAAAACTGAACAATGTAACGAACAAACAAACGCCAGAGTGCGAGGTCTTGGAAACAAGACGTCAAAACGAGTAAGAAAACGAACCAAAAACAATAGCAAGAATGAGCCGAATGGCTCT